>ERZ856578.233-NODE-233-length-114048-cov-14.813145_pt1 | contig 114048 bp, 110 predicted proteins | sample MGYA00514384_ERZ856578 | MGnify/ENA primary metagenome ERZ856578 (study PRJEB29103, sample SAMN06111958) | human gut metagenome | biome: human gut; feature: ankylosing spondylitis patient; material: healthy_person | host: Homo sapiens | place: China:Hangzhou... | reverse complement strand
CCAGCGTTCGTCCTGAGCCAGGATCAAACTCTTAATAAATAGTATTCACACTACCTATTAAGGTAATTATGATCGTTTAATCCATAACCCAAGCTCTCGCTTGCGTTATTACTTGTGTTTTTAAGAGTACTAAATCTCTTAGAATTTACAAGGACTCTCCATTGACCTTTCAGTCAATTTCAAGTGAATGCTGTTCAATTTTCAAGGTGCGTCTCCGCTGCCTCCCCGTGGGTGACAGCTTGTTTATCTTATCACCTTGTTCGCAAAATGTCAACAGCTTTTTTCGCAAATTTTGAATATTTTTTTGTTTTTCTTGTTTCCCCTTGCAAAAGCCGCAAATACCCGATATAATAGATAAGCTGAATATGTGCCCGTAGCTCAGTTGGATAGAGTGTCAGACTCCGACTCTGAAGGTCGTGCGTTCGAATCGCATCGGGCATACCAAAATATTTTCCCCCTGCTATGGCAGGGGGAAAATATTTTATTCAATTGTTTCCACCGGTAATGGGTTCATGTTTCCCACCCACTGGTGTAAAAACGCGGAAGCTTGGTTTCGATTCAGATTGTCGTGGATTTTTTGGTTGTAGTAATTTCTTAGGCATCTGTAGCAAGACGAGTCGCAATCGCAGTTGTCTACAACGGAAATTGCTTTTGCGAGGACTCGTTGGAATGCTTGCCCGTCCGCTGTCACAATTCTGCGAACATGGCCTGCACCACCAGCGACTGCATCATATAAAACTACAGAAAAGATCATACACCCATCCACAGATGTGTAGAACAAACATCCTTTGATGTCGGTGCGCTCTATCCCCATCTCGCGGGACAATCCCTCTAACAGGGCATAGAGTACTGACAGCATCACATTTATATCTGCCGCCTCTTGTGTCGCAAAGGTGATTTTTGCCACATCTGTCTTGAAATCATGCGACAAACGGTATTCTGTCGAGTTGCCCTCTTTATTAATACAACGGTATCCTCTGGAGTTCTTGTGCTCAAGGGGGATTCCGGTTTCGCTTGCATATCCGCAAGCAGGACAAACCTTGTAATCAATCTGGCCAATGACTACGAGAGCGTCATTTGAAGTAGATTCAATTTGCAAAGCTTGACCGTTTACTTCAAATATTTGCTTGGCGATTAGATTACGATGCGGGTCTCCAATGTAGTAATCGTCTGTCTTAAAATCGTGTTCGGGGCGGTGCATAGGAACAGGTCTGGCTTCTTTTTCTGCACAGAATCCCATGCGATGTTCCAATGTTTTTCTCCAAGACAGGCGTTTGATGGGTGTATGACAGGAAACGCATTCGCGACCACTGCCAGTAACAGGATCTTTAGTGAAATTAGGCTGGCCGCAAGCAGGACACTTGGGGCAGCAGAAGCCTTTCTCCCATGCGGCATCCGCGTTTTTGCCCGGCATTTTGCGAATATAACGGCTGACATACATTTTTCCATCTGCCACGACCTCTGCACCGGGGGCGTAAAAGGATAAGGGCAGAGACCTCGCTGCAGTCGAGGCTCTAACCCTTTCACTTGATTATTCTGTATTTTTTGGTAGAATGAGAATATCGCAGGACGGTTACAAAACAGATATGGGACAGGGCAGCGATGAGGAGGCTGCGGCGGTATTCCCGCAGCTGCGGGAACGGATATTGTATCTGACCGAACTGCTTTGGAAGTATCCGCCCTTTTGCTACAATGACTATGAGAAGGAAATGCGCCGGATCAACACCCTGTTTGACGAGAGCGCACTTCCCCAAATACGGATGCCCGATTCGGAGTTCCAGACGGAGTTTCTGAGATTCTGCGTCGGGATCATACGCATTCCTATGACCGCATGATGCGTCGGACGCTGCTGACGCAGCGGATGGAGGAGGTGCTGACGCCCAGAGAGCTGAATCTGGTGCGAAGCTACCTTGGCATCGGTCAGCCGGACGAGGTTGGCTGACCTTTCAGGAGCTGGCGATCCGGCTCAACTACAATGGCCCCAGCGGAGCGGAGAAGGCGTACAAGGCCGCACTGCGGAAACTGAAAAGGGACTTGTACAGTGGGTCCTATGGACGGTGGCTCTCCGCGCAGAAGGCCATCCGCACAGCCAAAGCGGAGGCGGAGCAGGACACGGGGCATGACGCAACGCCGCAGAGAACATGGTGGGAGGAGAAGGCGCTGGCAAATCGGTTTGCCTGCGAGATCGCAGCACTGATCCGTGTTTACGAGGTGCTCAGCGGAGCTTGATCAAAAAAGTTTTTAAGTCCAAGTGCAATAAAACGCCTTTTCCGTGCATTACACGGATGACAGGAGAAAAAGCCCATGCTCAGTATGCTGATGACAACCGAATATGCGCCGGCAGGGGATCGACACGAGCTGCAGCAGTTGTTGCTCCACATTGCCGGCGGGGAGCGTGACGCGCTGGCAGAGCTGTATCAGCGCACGCGCACAGCGGTGTACGGTCTTGCGCTTTCCTATCTCAAAAACGCGCAGGACGCGCAGGATCTCACGCAGGATGTCTATGTGCAGGTGTGGGACTGCGCGGAGCAGTACCGCCCCACCGGCTCACCCATGGGCTGGCTGCTGACCGTGTGCCGCAACCTGTGCCTGATGCGCATGCGGCGGGAGGAACGCCATGCCGCCCTCAGCGAGGAGGAATGGGACGCCATTCCCACGCAGGAGTGCGGACTGGACGCCGACGAGCGCGCGCTGCTGCAAGGCGCATTGGCAAGACTCGCTGACGAGGAGCGGCGCATTGTGCTGCTCCACGCGGTCACGGGCATGAAGCACAGAGAGATCGCGGCGCTGCTGGAGCTTCCGCTTCCCACCGTCCTGTCGAAATATCACAGAGCATTGAAAAAGATGCGCAGCTTTCTGGAAGGAGATGACGCCTGATGACCAATGAAAAAATGGAGCGGCAACTGGCCGCGGCCCTTGAAAAGACCGCGCCGGACGATATGAGCGGCGTTCTCTCCCGCTGTGAAACGCGGAAAGGAACGGTAATCAATATGCCGACTATGAAAACAGCAAAAAGAAAATGGACTATTCTGGTTGCCGCCTGCTTGGCGGTGGTTCTTCTTGCCGGCGGAGGCGTACTCTATCAGCAGGCGAATGCAGTTGCCTCTGTGGTGTCGCTGGATGTGAACCCCAGCATTGAGCTGAAGGTCAGCAGGAACGAAAAGGTTCTCGTCTGTACCCCGCTCAACGAGGATGCCAAGGCCATCCTTGCGGATATGAGCAATGGTGCCGACCTCAAGGGTGCGAAGTTGGATGTGGCGGTGAACGCCATCGTGGGCAGTCTTGTGCGAAACGGCTATCTCGACAGCATTTCCTCCGCCATCATGATCTCGGTGGAGGACAAGGACGCAGCCCGTGCGGAAAAGCTCCAGCGTGAGCTGACCAGCACCGTGGACGGCGTGTTGCAGACCAGCGAAGCAAAGGCCGCCGTCCTGACACAGACGCTGACGCAGGATGCGGCGCGGGAGCAGCAGGCACGGGAGAACAGTATTTCCACCGGCAAGGCGGCGCTGGTGAACCGCGTCCTTGCCCTCAATTCGGCGCTGAAATTCGAGGAGCTTGCGGCATTCTCGGTCGGTGAGCTGAAGGATCTTATTGAGGCGGGCGCTCCTGCCATGCCCATCGGGAAGGATAAGGCGTTGGACATTGCGGTTAAGGCATTTGGCAATACAACCTCCGCCCAGATCTCGTACAGCGAGGTCGATGCGGAGCTGGACGAAACCCCCGCCCACTATGAGGTTGAGATCATCACGCAAAGCGGCGAGGAGTTTGAGTATAAGATCGACGCCTACACCGGTGTGATCTTAGAGACCAAGCGCGAGGCAGCGGGCGGAACCGAAACACCCTCAGGAGACTCCTCGTTCCCCACGCTGGGCAGCACCAACTACGCCAAGGTGAAAGCCATTATCCTTAAGTATCTGGGCATAAGCGAGAACAATATCTATGATATGAATATTAAGCTGGAGGTCGAGGACGGTACACTTGTTTACGAGGTCGAGTTTAAATCCGACCATATCGAGTACAGCTTCAAGATCAACGCGGCCACCGGCGCGATCCTCAAGCACGAGGCGGAGTTGGATGACTGAAAGAAAAGGCGCGAGCCGCTGCAATACAGCGGCTCGCGCCTTTTTACGGTTTACGGGTTATACAGAATCATGTGCAGAATAGTGGTTTGGTCAGAGATGTTGCGGTATGGCGTCTTTTTTATTTGGTATTCTTTCATCCTTTATAGCGTTTTCAACACATCGGCTACCCGTCGGCAGTGGTTAGGGAACAGTTCCCGCAGCTCCTGTACGGCGTTATCCATAATGTAAGGGTGTCCTACCAGCGAGAGAATGGGAATATCATTATAATTATCCCCGAAGGACATCACTTCCTCCGGTTTTACTCCCATCGCATCACAGATGATCCTCAGTCCGGAGCCTTTATCCGCCAGGGTAAAGTCGATCCACTGGTCCCCGGCTACCGCCACCTGGAAAATCTCTCCCCAACGCTCCCTAAAGTGTTCGATCACCGCACCGGTACCGCGGCGGCTGAAGGCCGATACCTTAATAATAGTTTCCGGGATGTCATTAGGGTCATCCACCACCTCGGTAATATTACCCACATCCTCCCGCATGTGGCGCAGATATTCCTCATCGCGGGTACATACATAGCAGGTGTTTTCACCGCTTGCGTTAATCTCGCACTCCGGCATCGCCATAATATCCCGGCACAGCTGCACCGCCAGGCTGCGTTCCAACGGCACCTTGCCCCATACCGGGCCTGGATTACCCGGCCCAAACACCACTGAGCCATTCTCACAGATATAGGCGATCTCATCCTGCACCGGGGCAAACAGCCGCCGCAGGCTGTGGTACTGCCGACCGCTGGCCGGGCAGAAAAGGATCCCCTTTTCCCGCAGGCGCCGGATCTCCTCCAGCGTTTCGGTGTCAATTGATGTTTCCTCGCCATGCAGCAGCGTACCGTCTATATCGCAGGTCACCAGCCGGATCATCTTCTCGTTCCTCCCTTTTGCCGTTTTACCGGCCATATTATAGCACGGCCTGCCCATTTCGGCTACTTCCGACTTTTATTTTTGCGCATATTGGCGAATTGATTGTTGCTTTTAACCAATTTATTCTGGATAGCATAGTGTTAAATGTCATAATTGACAAGCATTAGACCAAGTACTATAATAAAGTAAAGTTTAAGCAAAGTTTATGTAAGGTCATTATCAAATCATTTTTCGGTAATCACCGCCCTTTGGCGGTCATTATAAATAGATTACATATGGAGGAGAAAAACAATGAAAAAAGCACTGTCTATGCTGCTGGCCGTCATCATGGTCCTCACCCTGATGGTCGGCTGCGGCGAGAAGCCCGCTCCCACTCCCAATGAGGAGCTTTCTGCTACCCAGCAGATCATTAAGGAAGCGGAAGGCATGACTCTTGAGGAGCTGGCGAAAAAAGCAATCGAAGAGTCCAACGGCAAGACCTTCTACGGCGTTGGCAACTCCAGCCGCGGCAAGAGCGCCCTGCCTCTGTTCATCGAGTACCTGCAGTCCATCGACTCCAGCTACACCCTGAACTTTGAGTGGCAGCAGCCCAAGAACAACAAGATCTTTGAGCAGCTCACCGCTGACTCCCTGAAGGAGACCGGCACCTTTGCCATGACCCTCATTCAGGACGGCAACCAGATCGAGAGCAAGATGGTCAAGACCGGCGTTCTGGATACCTTTATCCCCAAGGATTGGGCTGACGCCAACAACACCACCGCCGATGCCTATGAAGGCTATCTGCCCCTGCAGACCCTCAATAAGGTCTTTATGTATAACTGCGTCGGTGAAAAATCCTATGATAATGTTTGGGATTTCGTAGCCGAGGGCGAGCACGGCCTATTCATGGATATTGATTCCGAGATCGTGGGCAAGAACTTCCTGTATATGCTTACCCGTGATGATTATTCCACCATGCTCAAGACCGCTTTTGAGGCTCTGCCCGCTGAGGAGCAGGCCTACTTCCAGCCCACCATCGATGCCATGGCTGCCGATGCCGCGAACCTCGGTCTGACCGAGAACGCCAAGTACGGCCTGGCCTGGATCAAGCTGTGGGTCGGCAGCTACAATGCCCAGACCGATGACGGTCCCATCTGCAATACCCTGGTTTCCGATTCCGCCAAGGATCAGTTCGGCCTTCTGGTTTACTCCAAGCTCCGCTCCGTTGAGGAATCCGCCACTGTTTCCAAGAACAACATCAAGGTTGCAGCCTATCAGGATGGTTACACCGGTCTCGGCGGCTATGGCTACTGCCATTACCTGTTTGTTACCGATAACAGCCCCCTGCCCTGGACTGCCTGCGCCTTTATCGCCTACATGACCTGCACCGTTGACGGCTTCTCTGCCTGGGGCAAGGATATGGGCGGCTATTCCTCCAACCCGACCGTTGCGGCCGGCACCGAGGAGAAGTACCATCATCAGGAAGGCGGCTATGTTGACGGCGTTAACACCTTCGACTGCAAGAACGACCGCGGTTATGAATGGTGGGCCGATAAGCTGGTCCTTGAGGATCCCGAATACTGCGCTTCTGTTGCCTTCACCGTAGGCAGCTGGATCGAGGTTCTGGATAAGTACAGCGCCGGCTGATAAAATCACCACGCACTTATCTTTGCGATCTGTTAAGAAGTAAAGAGCGCGCCCCCGGATCGCGTCCAACCGCCGCGCCGGGGGCGTTTCCCTTTTGCAGCCCCCACTCCCCACAAGAGAGGTGATTCCCTACCATGAAACAAGCCGCAGCTTTGCAGGCCAATCCCGCCGCCGTGCGGCGCAATAAGGTCAAGACCTTCTTTTCCAAGCCTCACAATGTCATCCTGCTGCTCATGGGCATCGTGCTCACCATCACCACGGTAGCGCCTATCGTTGCCATCGTGCAGGATACCTTCAAGATCCACCCCGGCACCATTGATGCTTACCTGGCCGGCACCTCCCAGGGCTACACCCTGGTCAATTACACCGACCTGTTCACCAGCCCGCTGGCCAAGGCCAACCTGTGGACCCCCCTGCTGAATACCGTTCTGCTTTCGGTCGGCTCCTGCATCGTGGCCATTCTGTTCGGCGGTGTGTTCGCGTTCCTCATTACGCGCACCAATCTTTCCTGCCGCAAATACTTAAGCTCCATCTTTATCTTCCCCTACATCATGCCCCAGTGGACCCTGGCGGTGGTGTGGCAGAACCTTTTTAACTCCAATGCCGTTACCGGCACCAGCAATGGTCTGCTCACCTCCCTGTTCAATGTCCAGATGCCCCTGTGGTGGTGCAAGGGGCTCTTCCCCAGCTTGATCGTTCTGGGCATGCACTATGCGCCCTTTGCCTATATCCTCATCGGCGGCATCTTCCGCAATATGGATGCGAACCTGGAGGAAGCCGCCACCATCCTGGATACCCCCAAGTGGAAAACCATGTTCCGCATCACCCTGCCCATGGTAAAGCCCGCCATCCTCTCCACTATTCTGCTGGTGTTCGGCAGCTCCATGGGCTCCTATCCCGTTCCGCATTACCTGGGGCTTGCCACCCTTTCCACCAAGTATGTATCCATGAACTCCAAGTATACCGGCGAAGCCAGTATCCTTGCCATCATCATGATGATCTTCGGCGTGGCCATCATGCTGCTCAATCAGCGCAGCCTGAAGAGCCGCAAAAACTACACCACCGTCACCGGCAAATCCGGCCAGATCTCCAAGATCAACCTGGGGCGCACCGGTCGCGTGGTCATCGCCGTCATCCTTATCATCATCACCTTCTTCACCAGCATCTTCCCCATCATTTCCTTCGCGTTCGAGACCTTCCTGCCCAACCCCGGCGATTACAGCTTCCTGTACACCGGCGATGCCAATAACCTGACCACCAAGTGGTGGGTCACCAGCGAGAATGTGACCGAAAACGGCATGTACGGGCAAAAGGGCATCCTCTACAACAACACCATTTGGACGGCCTTTAAGGGCACCATGCTCGTCAGCGTCAGCTGCGCGCTCATCGCCGGCACCATCGGCACTCTTATCGGCTACGCCGTCAGCAAGAACCGCCGCAGCCGCTGGGCTAACTATGTTAACAGCGTGGCGTTCCTGCCCTACCTTATGCCGTCCATCGCGGTGGGTGTCGCCTTCTTCATCCTATTCTCCAATCAGTACTTCAATCTGTTCAATACCTACGCTCTGCTTATCATCGCGGGCACCATCAAGTACATTCCCTTTGCCAGCCGCAGCTCGCTCAATTCCATGCTGCAGCTCTCCGGCGAGATTGAAGAAGCCGCCGTCATTCAGGATGTCCCCTGGATCAAGCGCATGACCCGCATCATCATTCCCATCCAGAAGTCCTCCATCATCAGCGGCTATCTGCTGCCGTTTATGACCTGCCTGCGCGAGCTGAGCCTCTTCATGCTGCTGTGCGTCCAGGGCTTCATTCTTTCCACCACGCTGGATTACTTTGATGAAATGGGTCTGTACGCCTTCTCCAGCGGCATCAATCTCATCCTCATCGTCACCATTCTCATCTGCAATGCCCTCGTCAATAAGGTCACCGGGGCCAGCCTTGATAAGGGAATAGGAGGTTAAACCATGCCAGAGATCAAACTTGAACACATCACCAAGCGTTGGGGAAAATTCTACGCGGTGGAGGACCTGAACCTCACCATCGCCGATAACTCCTTCGTCACACTGCTGGGCCCTTCCGGCTGCGGTAAAACCACCACCCTGCGCATGATCGCGGGCCTGGAAACCCCCACCAGCGGCCGCATCACCATCGGGGATCAGGTCGTATTCGATAGCGCCATGGGCATCAATGTTCCCGCCAATAAGCGCCGTGTCGGCTTTTTGTTCCAGAACTACGCCCTGTGGCCCAATATGACCGTTTACGAGAACATCTCCTTTGGCCTTACCAATGTCAAGGAGGACCTGCCCAAAATTGATTTCGACACCCGCGTCAACGCCCGTCTGGCGGAGATCCTTTCCGCTCCCGCCGAGGTAGTGAAGGTGCTGGAAGAATGCCGGGACAAAAAAGGGAAGCTGGATGACAAAAAAGCCCTGCTCAAGCTCATCGATACCTTTACCATCAGCCAGTTTACTGCCAAAAAGCTATTGGGCTACCACTTGGAAGATGGCAAAGATGTCAGTGCCGAAGCCGCCGCCCTGCGAGAAAAGGCGGAAGCCGCCCGTAAAGCACTGGAGGCCACCGGCGGCAGCTACGATGCCGATTATGCCATCTATAAGGACGGCCAGCCTGTTACCGAGGTGCGCAAGCTCACCAAAGAGGAAATTGACCTGACCGTGCGCCGTGTGGCCCGCATCGTCAAGATTGGCATGTTTATGGACCGCTACCCCGCCGAGCTTTCCGGCGGCCAGCAGCAGCGCGTCGCCATCGCCCGCACCCTGGCGCCGGAGCCCTCCGTCCTGTTCATGGATGAGCCGCTCTCCAACCTGGATGCCAAGCTGCGCCTGGAAATGCGCTACGAGCTGCAGCGCCTGCATGTCGAAACCGGCTCCACCTTTGTCTATGTCACCCACGACCAGATGGAAGCCATGACCCTCGCCACCCAGATCTGCCTCATCAATAACGGCGTGCTGCAGCAGTACCAGCCGCCCCTCACCGTCTACAACCACCCGCAGAACCTCTTTGTAGCGGATTTCGTCGGCAATCCCTCCATCAACTTTGTGGAGGCCAAGGGCGCCCAACAGCCGGATGGCAGCATCACTCTCGATATTTTGGGCGGTGTCAAGGCCGTGTTCCGTCCCCGCGAGGGTCTGGATCTTGCCGCATGGTTTGCCGAGCGTGACCGCAAGGCCGCCGCGCACGCCGCCGAGCGCCTGGCCAAATCGCAGGAAAAGGGCTATGTGGAAAAGGGCAACAAGGACGAACCCTTCCGCTACCACATCGCCAAAGTCGAGGAGGAGGACGACTCCCTGCAGGAGGAACCCGTCCTCACCAATGAGGATCTCGTTCTCGGCATCCGTCCCGAATTCCTCAATATTACCAGCGAGGCCCCCCTCAAGGGTGAAATTTATGGTGCCATGCCCACCGGTATGGAATCCACCATCAAGGTTTATGTCAATGGGTTCCTGCTCACCGGCGTGGTATTCGGCAGCAGCCTGTTCACCATCGGGGAGCAGCACAGCATCAGCTTTACCGGCCACCACATCATGCTGTTCGACCGTCAGAGCGGCGACTGCATCGCTCTTGGCTCGCTGGAAACCCTGTAATTCTCCTCCCTATATAAAAAGCGCCCCCGTCCCGGCTTGGGATGGGGGTACGCTTTTTCTAAATTTCCGCTTGCCGCGCAATACGGCGTGCGCTCCTTCCGCTTACCGTCGCACCGCCCCCGCTTCGCTGGGGGGCGGCGCTCCCCGCTTCAGGAGCGCCCGCCTGCTTTCTGCTGCTTATTCGTTCAGATCTTCTCTACGCCCAGCGTGGCCTTTTCGCCGTTCAGGTCCCACTCCTTGGTGTAGCCCACAGGGGTGCCCACGGTCAGGCTCTCCGCCAGCGTAGCACTGGTGATCTCCGCCTTCTTCGCCTCGGCAACGGCGGTCACCTTTTCGCTGCCTTCCATGGTGATACGGATATGATCTGTCACCTCGAAGCCGGCTTCCTTGCGCATCGTCTGCACCTTGCTGATGATCTCCCGCATAAAGCCCTCCTCAATGAGTGACGGGGTCAGCACGGTATCAATGGCAACGGTGATGTCACGGTCGGATACGGTATAGAAGCCCTCCCTCTGGGTCGTTTCGATCAGCAGATCATCGGCGGTCAGCTCCACCGGCCCCTCACCAAAGTCAAAGCTCAGCTTGCCTTCGCTGTCCAGAATCGCCTTGGCAGCACGGCCGTCCAGCCCGGCCAGCGCCTCGCGGATCTTACCCAGCTGCTTGCCGTATTTGGGGCCAACAGTCTTCAGCTGCGGCTTAAAGTTGTAGCTCACAAAACCCTCCACCTCTTTGGTGAAGATGACCTCCTTGATGTTCAGCTCCTCCCGGATGATATCCATATAGAAGCCGTCCAGGTCTTTATCGGCCTTCACATACATCTCGGCCAGCGGCTGGCGGTTCTTGCGGTTGGCGCCGTTGCGGGCGGCGCGTCCCAGCTCCACGATGCGGACGATCTCATCCATTTTGCTTTCCAGCTCTTTGTCGATCCACTTCTCCTCCACGGTGGGGAAGTCACACAGATGGATGCTTTCCGGCGCGGTCTTATCAATGCTGCGGACAAGGTTCTGGTAGATCGCCTCCGCCAGGAATGGTACCATGGGGGCTGCCGCCTTGGCGATGGTCACCAGCGCCGTATACAGCGTCATGTAGGCGGCCACCTTATCGGCCTCCATACCGGGCGCCCAGTAGCGCTCACGGCCGCGGCGCACATACCAGTTGCTCATCTCGTCCACAAAGCCCTGCAGGGCCTTTGCCGCCTCGGGGATGCGATAGTTCGCCAGGTTGTCATCCACCGCCTGCACGGTGCTGTAAAGGCGGCTCAGCAGCCAGCGGTCCATTACCGTCAGGTCATCGGGGTTCAGAGTGTATTTCGTCGCATCAAAGTTATCGATATTGGCATACAGCACAAAGAACGCATAGGTATTCCACAGCGTCCCGATGAACTTGCGTTGTCCCTCCACTACTGCCTTGCCGTGGAACCGGTTGGGCAGCCACGGGGCGGAGTTGATGTAGAAATACCAGCGGATCGCGTCGGCGCCGTAGGTCTCCAGCGCCTCAAAGGGGTCAACCGCGTTGCCCTTGGATTTACTCATCTTCTGGCCGTTCTCGTCCTGCACATGTCCCAGCACAATGACATTCTTAAAGCAGGCCCGGTTGAACATCAGGGTGGAAATGGCGTGCAGCGAATAGAACCAGCCGCGGGTCTGATCCACCGCCTCGCTGATGAAGTCGGCAGGGAACTGCGCCTCAAACAGCTCCTTATTCTCAAAGGGATAGTGATGCTGCGCGAAGGGCATGGAGCCGGAATCGAACCAGCAGTCGATGACCTCCGGCACACGGTGCATCTTCTTGCCGCACTTGGGGCAGCGGATGGTCACGGCATCAATGAAAGGACGGTGCAGCTCGATGTTCTCGGGGCAGTCGTCGCTCATCTCCTTCAGTTCCTTAATGGAACCAACGGCATGGCGCTCGCCGCATTCGCACTCCCAGATGTTGAGGGGGGTGCCCCAATAACGGTTGCGGCTCAGGCCCCAGTCCTGGATATTCTCCAGCCAGTCGCCAAAGCGGCCCTTGCCAATGCTCTCCGGGATCCAATTGATAGTATTGTTGTTGCGGATGAGGTCATCCTTCACTGCCGTCATCTTGATGAACCAGCTCTCGCGGGCATAGTACAGCAGGGGGGTATCGCAGCGCCAGCAGAAGGGATAATCATGCTCAAACTTGGGGGCATCGTACAGCAGACCCCGGCTCTCCAGGTCCACCAGTACCTTGGGGTCGGCGTCCTTCACAAACAGCCCCGCAAAGGGCGTTTCCTCGGTCATATGGCCCTTGCCATCCACAAACTGCACAAATGGCAGGTCATAGCGGCGGCCTACCTGGGCGTCGTCCTCACCAAAGGCCGGCGCGATGTGAACGATGCCGGTACCGTCGCCCATGGTAACATAGTCGGCGCAGGTCACATAAAAGCCCTTTTTCTTCTGCTTCTCGGCGCACTCGGCAGCGCAGGTGAAAAGCGGCTCATATTCCTTATATTCCAGTGCGGTGCCGGGCATCTCCTCCAGCACCTCGTAGGCTGGGGCGTCCTCGGTCTTCAGCCGTCCCAGTACGGCATCCAGCAGCGGCTGCGCCATGTAGTAGGTGTAGCCGTCGGCGGCCTTCACCTTGCAGTAGGTGTCCTTGGGATTGACGCACAGCGCCACATTGCTGGGCAGGGTCCAGGGGGTGGTGGTCCACGCCAGGAAGTACGCATCCTCGCCCTTTACCTTAAAACGCACAATGGCACTGCGCTCCTTTACCGCCTTGTAGCCCTGCGCCACCTCGTGGCTGGAAAGCGGGGTCCCGCAGCGGGGGCAGTAGGGCACGATCTTAAAGCCCTTGTACAAAAGCCCGCGGTCGTAAATGCTCTTGAGCGCCCACCATTCGCTTTCGATGTAGTTGTTATCATAGGTGACATAGGGGTTATCCATATCCGCCCAAAAGCCGACGGTGCGGGAAAAATCTTCCCACATGCCCTTGTATTTCCACACGCTTTCCTTGCAATGCGCAATAAAGGGCTCCAGGCCGTATTTCTCGATCTGATCCTTGCCGTCCAGCCCCAGCTTCTTCTCTACCTCCAGCTCTACCGGCAGGCCGTGGGTATCCCAGCCGGCCTTGCGGGGCACCATATAGCCCTTCATGGTGCGGTAGCGGGGGATCATATCCTTGATAACGCGGGTAAGCACATGCCCGATGTGGGGCTTGCCGTTGGCCGTGGGGGGGCCGTCATAAAAGACATACGGGGTGCCCTTCTTGCGGGAATCAATGCTCTTTTCAAAGATATGCTCCTCTTCCCAAAAGGCCTCTATCTTCTTTTCCTGCTCCACAAAATTCACATTGGGAGAAACGCTCTGGTACATTTCGTATTTACTCCTTTCGTCTTGCCATTCCTTTTGTTTCGGTCTGCGGCAGGGCGGTCTTTCGGCTTACCTTCCCGGCGGCGCGGCAAAAACGGCGTTGGGCTGCGTTGCCCTTGACAGGCGCAAGCCCGCCTTGCGTCGGGCGCCAGCCTGCCTGCGGCCTGCCTTGCCCATCGTCCGTTTTTCCCTTGCCCCGCCTTTTCGGTCTGCCAATAAAAAACCGCCCCATCCCATAACAGGACGGAGCGCCACGCACTTCGCTTATCAACCACCTATTACGCCGCACAGGGTATGCGGGAACCCGCTAACGGGGGATATCCGGAGAGCCCTACTCACCAATTCGGCGTTCAGGCCTCAGCTCAGGAGTGATCTTCCCGCACCGACGCCCGGCGCTGCGCTCACACCGTCCGCAGCTCGCTTTGCCATTGTTCGGGGGTACTGTCTCCGTCACAGCTTTTTTGTATTTACGGGGCTATTTTAGCACAGTTTTTCCGGGATTGCAACCCCTCCTCCGCTATGCTATAATAAAACTAGACTATATTAGTATTAGTGCGAAATGGAGGAACCAAATATGAAACTGGCCGAAGCCTTGCAGGAGCGTGCCGATCTCAACCGCCGCATCGAACAGCTCCGCTACCGTCTTAATAATAATGTCCTGGTGCAGGAGGGCGAAAAGCCCCTGGAGGACCCCGCCGCCTTGCTGGAAGAACTGGAAAGCTCCTTCACCCGCCTGGAATGGCTCATTGCCCGCATCAATCTCACCAACTGCGCCGTCAAGGTCGAAGGCCGCTCCCTCACCGAGCTCATCGCCCGCCGCGATGTGCTCTCCCTGCGGGCGGAAGCCTACCGCCGCCTGGTGGAGGAAGCCAGCCAAAATACCCACCGCGCCACCCGCACCGAGATCAAGATCCTTTCCGCCGTGGATGTCCCCGCCCTGCAGCGGCAGGCCGATGATGCCTCCCGCGAGCTGCGCCTTCTGGATAACACCCTGCAGGCCACCAACTGGACCGCCGACCTGATGGAATAAGCAGAACGGCACAGTGGTAGCTTTCGGGTGTGGGCGTGATCTCCGCGACTGAGAATGAGTTCGCAAGCATTGGTTGTGCGAGGGCAGCACAGGGTTCGATTCCCTTTTTCATCGTTATGCCCCAATCGTGTATCCATGCATTGTTAATGCTTCATCGTTACTCCCTATCGCCGACCGAAAGTGAGGGTGGGCACGGGGCTTTGCCGTTTATAAAGAAGGTCCGGCTTCGGCCGGGCTTTTTTCTTTTCCTCCTGCTCGGAGGGAGGGAAACTTTCATAAGACACAAGTAAGGGGGAACCCTCTCTTGCGGGGTTCCCCCTCTTTGCAAAACATTCCGCCGGATCATTTTGCAAATTCAACCCCTTTCGGAGCGTCCTCCGGTATAGGGGATTTCGCGCTCTGCGGAGCGCGCCCAAATGCGCTGCCTTTGGAAACCGCAAGCCTTTTATAAAAGGCTTGACCGAAAATTTCACATCTCTATATCAAAAGGCTCCCCGCCTCTCGGCAGGGAGCCTCGCCTTTTACTTACGCCTCGTTCTTCTTTTCGCCGTTCAGCCGGTTGATCTCTTCCTCCTCCAGCACACGGTAAGCCACCTTGCCTACCAGCGTCTTGGGCAGCTGCTCACGGAATTCGATCTCATACGGCATCGCGTATTTCGCGATATTCTTGCGGCAGTACGCCATCAGAATATCCCGGTACTCGTCGCAGGGCTTCAGGCCCGGCTTCAGCATTACAAAGGCCTTTACCTTCTGCATCTTCAGGCTATCCGGCACACCGATAACACAGCTCATCTGCACCAGGTCATGCGCGTCCAAAATGTTCTCCAGCTGGCTGGGATATACATTGTACCCGCTGGTGATGATCATGCGCTTGATGCGCTGCTTGAAGTAGATAAACCCATCGTCGTCCATGTAGCCCAGGTCGCCGGTGTGCACCCACACCCGCCCATCGGGATGGGTCTGCAGGGTCTGTGCAGTCTCCTCGGGATGGCCCACATATTCCATCATCACGGTCGGACCGCTGATGCAGATCTCACCCTCCTCGCCGTAGGGCAGGCTCTCCTGGGTACCGGGCTTCACAATGTCATAATAGGTATCGGGGAACGGCAGGCCGATGGAGCCCTCCTTCGCCATATGGGTGGGAGTCAGGCAGCTGGCAGTCACACACTCGGTGGTGCCGTAGCCCTCCCGCACCTGAATGACCGCGTGGTGGTCAAACAGGAACTTGTCAAACCGCTTTTTCAGCTCGATGGAAAGGCTGTCACCGCCGGAGAACACACCCTTCAGGAAGCTCAGGTCGGCGCCGTCCATGGTGGGGACACGCAGCAGCGCCTCATACAGGGTAGGCACGCCGGCTATAAAGTTGCACTTATGCTTCAGGATCAGCTTGGCGTAGCTCTGGGGGGTAAAGCGGGGCACCAGCACGCACCGGCCGCCCTGGGAGAGCATCGAGTGAATGGAAACGCCCAGGCCAAAGCCGTGGAACATCGGCATCACGGCCAGCATCTTATCGCCGGGGCGGAACATCGGGTTGGTGGCAATGATCTGCTGCCCCAGCGCGTTAAAGTTGAGGTTGGAAAGCAGGATTCCCTTGGTGATACCGGTGGTGCCGCCGCTATACAGAATAACGGCCGCGTCCTTGCCTTCCTTCTTCACTTTGTACTTCCAGCGGTAGCGGTTGCCCATCTGGAAAAACTCTTTCCAGCGGATAATGGGCGCGTCGGCCGGGATCTTCTGGATCTTTCTGCCCTCGGTCAGCATATAGCCCACCTTGATGGGCTTGGAAAGCTCATCCTTGATGCTGGCGATGATAACATTATTCAGGCTCTCCACATTCTGCCGGATGGCCTCAAACTTGTGATAGAACTGATCCAGCGTCAGCGCGCAGATGCTCCCGGATTCCTTCAGGTAGAATTCGATTTCCTTCTCGCTGGAAAGGGGGTGCACCATATTGGCAATGCCGCCCACCAGGTTTACCGCGTAGAACATAATAACGGTCTGCGGGCAGTTGGGCATACAGATGGTGATCTTATCCCCTTCACGGATGCCGATGGCCTTCAGGGCACGGGCGCACAGGTTTATCTGCTCCACAAACTTTTTGTAGGTGGTGCTGCGGCCCATAAAGTCATAGGCGATATAGTCGGGGTATTTCTCGGCGATCTTCTCCACCGCCTCATACATACTCCCCTGGAAGTAATCCAGCGTCGCGGGCACATCGCCCAGGTTGGCGATCCATGGGGTTCTAGTCTCAGTGATGGTCATAGTCTACCTCCTCATTGGCGGGGCGCTCCAGCAGTTCAGGGTGCTCCAGCAGATATTTCAGCAGCTTGATGCTCTTGGAATAATAATAGCCGTCCGCCAGGCGCTCATCTATGGTCAGGCCGAGATCCAGCGTTTCCCGCAGCTCATAACTGCCGTCGGCGGTAAAATATGGTGCCATCTTCTTTTCGCCCACAATGCAGAACAGCGAGCAGGTACCCCAGTTGGTCAGATGGTGGTAGCCGCACTTCAGCCCAATGGAGCCGAGATTGGAAAGCACCACCGAGGAATAATAGGGGTCACTGGCAATGATATCCTGCGGCACCCAGCCGTGGCGGTCCAGCCAGCACAGCGTCTTAATGGCTGCCTTGGAAAGCCAACGGGGCATCTTGTTTAGGATATCCATGGTATCCTCGGTGGAATCCCCCGTCTCCTCGCTGCGGCAGTTGCTGATCTTCTTGAAAAGCTGCTCGTGCAGGGAGTCCAGTGTTTCGCCGTCCTCGGCATGGATAAAGGCCAGCGATTCGCCGCCGTTATCACTGAACTTCTTTTTGACGATAAAGGAAGCGGTCACTTCATTGCGCTGGTAAAAGTTGCAGTTGGCGATAAAGCGGTTCAGCTTCGGCCGCAGCGTAATGGTCTTAATAAGCGCCGCAGTGATGATATGGAACATGGTATAGGGGAAAAGCTCCTCCCCCTCGTTTTTCCTCTTCAGATACTCATTGATAGGGGTCAGGTCCACCCGCAGCCCAATGTAGGCCTCGTTATCGCAGCGGTTCGGGTAAATAATGCCCGTAATGTAGTGCAGGGAATCCAGCTCCCGCAGCAGGCGTCCGTCCTTGCGGTCTCCTCTGCGGCGTTTATACTGCTCTGCCATATGGTTTTACTCCTTTTCTTCTGTCTTTTTCCCCAAAAGGCCGCTTACCGCGCCGGTCAGCAGCTTCTGCGCCTTCTCGGCCATCTGCCGCAGCGTTACCCGCTGGGCCGTCAGCCAATCGTAGTACATCGAAAGAACGCCGGAAACCGCGAAATCCGCCGCGGCCTCCACATCCTCCTCTCCCACCTCGGCACCGGCATTTTCCGTTATCTCATCCTTCACCATCTTGGCAATGGAATTTTTCAGCCGGTACATCAGGAAGTAGCGGGAGCGCCGGTTTTCCAGGTAGCAGGAGTAGGTCTCGTGCTCCTGCAGGGCCTTGTCCACCCGGCTCAGGATGGTATAAAGGTCGTGCCGGTTATCCCAGATGTCGCTTTGCGCCAGCTGGGCCATCACCCATCCCTCTATCTCGTTTTCCAGCTCCTGCAGCGCCTCATCCACACTGGCATAGTGCAGGTAAAATGTCTTTCGGCTGATCTGTGCTTTCTCGGTCAGCTCCGAAACATTGATCTGGGAAGCGTCCTTCTGGTTCAGCAGCGAGAGCAGTGCGCAGCGGATAGCCTCCCGGGTGCGCAGCATGCGTTTATCCATGGGCTGGCTGGCCGTTGTCATCGCTCTCACTCCTTTCTGGGAAAAATCTAACTTTCCATGCTTTTCGCGGGCGCGGTTCACCCCCACGGAAGCATCGTAAGGCCGATTATAATACACACAGTGTGTATTTGTCAATTTATCCCCCCGCACTTTTCACCCAACCTTCACCCAATGGGGTGCTTTCCGCCCCCCCGCCGCCCCCTGCAAACCGCAAAATCCGGGCCGCAGGCCGCCCGCCGCCCAGCGGCGGGCAAACGGGCTCCGCCCGTTTCGGCGGCTCCGCCGCCGGGCCTGCGGCCCGCACCCCCCGCAAACTTTTCCCCCACAAACTCCCCCCAACCGGCAAAAACACCCGGCAGGGACGGCCCCACCGGGTGATGCTTTCGCGGTATTCGGCTATCTCACCCGCACCAGCTCGTATCTGCGGGTCCCCACCCCTATCTTCTCGGCGTGCTCCAGGCAGGTACGCCAGTCGGTTTCGGGGGAATTGTTGGTAAAGTGGTCGTGGTGGTCGCAAAAGCCCTCGGCCGCCATGTTATCGGCCAGCTGGCTGTCCGGCAGCGGCTGCTGACGGTTGCAGGCGTCCACACAGGCTTCGTCCAGCGCCACCGGGTCAAAGCTCGCAAACATCCCGATATCCGGCAGGATGGGGGCATCGTTGGTCGGGCAGCAGTCGCAGCTCGGGCTGATATCAATGACCATGTTGATGTGGAAGCCGGGGCGTCCCGCCAGAACGGCCTTGGCGTACTCCGCCATTTTCCGGTTCAGCAGCTCGCCCGCATTAAAGTTATTGTTCCTGATCGCATCAAAATTGCAGTGCCCGATGCAGCGGCCGCAGCCCACGCATTTTTCCTCATCGATCACCGCCTTGCGGTCCTCCCCGTAGGAGATGGCGCCCTGGGCGCAGTTCCTGGCGCAGGCGCCGCAGCCCCGGCACCTTTTGGGGTTCACCGAAACCTTGCCGCTGCAATGCTGCTCCATTTTGCCGGCACGGCTGCCGCACCCCATGCCGATATTCTTGATGGCGCCGCCGAACCCGGTGGACTCGTGCCCCTTAAAGTGGGCCAGGCTGATGAAAATATCGGCGTCCATCACCGCGCGGCCTATTTTGGCAGCGGTCACATACTCGCCGCCCTCCACCGGCACCTCTACCTCATCGGTTCCCTTCAGCCCATCCGCAATGATGATCTGGCACCCGGTGGAAAGGGGCGAAAAGCCGTTTTCCTGCGCCGCCTCCAAATGCTCCAGGGCGTGCTTGCGGCGGCCCACATACAGGGTATTGCAGTCGGTCAAAAAGGGGATGCCGCCCAGCTCCTTCACCACATCGGCCACTGCCTTGGCATAGTTCGGCCGCAGGAAGCTCAAATTGCCCGGCTCGCCGAAATGCAGCTTGATGGCCACAAACTTTTTCTCCATGTCAATATCGGCAATCCCCGCCGCGCGGATAAGCCGCTGCAGCTTTTTGGGGAGATTGTCTCCGTCACGGGTTCGCAGGTCGGTATAGTACACTTTTGCTGGGTTCATGGGGGTCCCTCCTTGTTTTGGCTTCCGGCTTTATTTTACCGCAGCTTTCCCCTCCTGTCAAAGGGCTTTTCCGGGGCGGCGGGCGGCGGTTTTTCTTCTCCGCGGGTCTTTGCAGGGGGATGGCTCCGGCCCGCAGGGCGCCCCCTCTTCGAAGTCTTTTCTTTTCCCTCAAGTCCTGCTTACTCCTTCGGCACAGGCTTAATGACCTTCGCTGGACTGCCCGCCGCGATGATGTTCTCATCAATGGAGACCGGTTCTCCCGCCAAATCTCTTTCCAGAATATCCTTCACACCATTTCCATCCTCCGTTATTTTCTGTCCAATCTGCATCTTCCGCCGCCATTCTGGCGGTGCGCCGTCATCGCTCCAGTATTCCTCCAGCCGCAGGATCTTCTCCCCCTGCCACCGAAAAAACGAGATCGCCCGTACCGAAAATTCCTCCGACCAGACCCGCGTGACCGTCACACTGGCCTCAACCGTATCCAGCATCCTTTCGATCTTCCCATTCCATTTTCCCGGATATTCGCAGTTTGCACGCAGGTACTCCTCCACGGAAAAACGCTCGTTGGTATTGGGCCATAGCACCTCGGCTCCCTCCGCAAAAAATCCCCGCAGCGGGTCTCTTTCCTGCGCAGCCACTGCCCGCCAGAATGCTGCCAGTATCGCTTTTCGCTCCATATGCTCCTCCTCTACTCATTCCTGTTGCCCTGCCGCCGCCAGCAGCGCCGCCCGCTCATTGGGCAGCTCGCCGCTTTGCACCAGCCGCAGCAGCCGCCGCAGTGCCTCCCCCACCGCCGGCCCGGAAAGCCCCAGCCCCATCAGGTCACAGCCGGTTATGGCCAGCTGCCGCACCGTAAAGCAGGCGTTTTGCTCCTTCGCCTCCCGGAAGGCCGCCAGCAATGCCCGGTAATAAGGCTCCGCCTCCTCCGGGTGGGCCTGTCCCAGGGTATCGGCCCGGCGCAGCGCGGCAAACCGCAAAAAGCGTTTTTCCCCCCAGCGGCCGGCCCACCGGGTGGCCATCTCCACCGTGGCCGGGAACCGGATATCATGTATTTTGATCAGCTCGGTCACCTCGGTGATAAGCCTCGTTTCCGCATGCAGCCGCCGCAGGATCTTCTCTGCCGTTGCCGCGCTTTTTTCCTGGTGTCCCTTAAAGTGCCGGATCCCCTCCTCATCGGTGGTGCAGCAGCTGGGCTTTTCCACATCGTGCAGCAGGGCGGCCCAGCGCAGCGCCGGCTCCGCCGGGATATTCTCCAACACCGTCAGGGTGTGCTCCCAAACATCTTTCCTGTGGTGGGGGTTATTCTGCATAAAGCCCACCATCGGCAGCAGCTCCGGCAGCACCACCCCAATGACATCAACATACTCCCGCAGCACCGGGGCGGCCGCAGGGCCGCACAGCAGCCTTTCCAGCTCGGCCTTCACCCGCTCCGGAGAAAGATTTTTCAGCCGGGGGGCATTCCCGCGCAGGGCGGCAGCCGTTCCCGGCTCGATCTCAAACCCCAGTGCGGCGGCAAACCGCAGTCCCCGCAAAATGCGCAATCCATCCTCGGCAAAGCGGCAGTCTGGTTCCCCCACCGCCCGGATGAGCCGGTTTTCTAGGTCTGCCTGCCCACCAAAGGGATCGATGACCTCGCCGGTTTCGGTATCCCAGGCCATCGCGCCTATGGTAAAATCCCGCCGGGCCAAGTCCTCCTCTAACCCCACCCCAAAGGTGACGGCATCGGGGTGGCGGCCATCGGTATAGCTCCCCTCCCCCCGGAAGGTCGTCAGCTCCACCGGGGTTTCCCCGGCCAGCACCGTTATGGTCCCGTGCCGCACCCCGGTTTCTATCACCCGGCAGCCGCTCAGCAGGGCCTCCGCCTGCTCCGGCCGGGCCGCGGTGGTCACATCCCAGTCATGGGGCTGCTTTCCCAGCAGCAGGTCCCGCACAGCGCCCCCCACCGGGTAGGCCGCAAAGCCGCCCCGGCGCAGGGTCTCCAGCAGCTCCTTTACCGCCGGCGGGATCTTCCCCGGCTCTATATACGCGCGCGCACTCATCGGGATGCCCCCTTTCCTGCTTCTATTATAGCAAAAACCCCTCGCCGCCAAAAGCATACAAATCGTATCATCGCATTGTATTATACAAAATGTACTTTATCATGGGGGAAAAGCAGCAAAATTCCTGCCAAAAGCCGCCGGTCGGCAAAAAAGTTCTTGCTTTTGGCCGCAAACTTTGATAAGATACTAATGTTGCATGATTATATTGCCCTATAAGGAGGTGCAGACAAATGGCAAAATGCGAAATTTGTGGTAAGGGCGTCACTTTCGGTATCAAGGTTTCTCACTCCCATCGCCGTGCGAACCGTACCTGGAAGCCCAATGTCAGACGAGTAAAGGCAGTTGTAAACGGTACTCCCTGCCGTATCTACGCCTGCACCCGCTGCTTGCGTTCCGGCAAAGTAGAGAGAGCCGTCTGATGCTCCCCATTTACCCCCGCAAATAAAGCTCCTGTCCCGCTGTGGCAGGAGCTTTTTTCTATCCTTTTGCCGGGGCATATTCTCATTTCGCCTGCCGGCGGGGCGGGGCCTTTTGCAAAGGCCTAAACTGTGCGCCTGCCCGGCGGGGGATAGTTTGTGGTCGCCTATCGGCGGGGTGGAGCCTTTTGCAAAGGCATAGTTAACACCGCTCGCCGCGGGGGCCTTCCTTTTGCTCCTGCAAAAGGAAGCAAAACAGGGCAAAGGGGAACCAAGCTTTCCCCTTTGCAAACCCCTTTGACGCTTAGCTGTGCTGGATACGGATTTGGATTTTTCTGGGGCGAAAAATCCAAATCCGTACTGCGCACAGATGCGCTCCAAAGGTAGCCTGCGGCAGCATTTGCCCCCACCCTGTTCCCCTCCCCCGCAGCGGGGGAGGGGCCGTCTGGGCAAATAGCTGCTTGTTCAATTCATAGGCTCGGCAGCATGACTTTCTGCTATCGATTTGCAGTAACCAAATTAAAATGCGCCGCAGGCACCTTGAGAGCGTATCTGCGGCGCTGTACGGACGATGCCAAGCATCGTTCGTATCCAGCCGCAGCTTAAGCGTTAGGGGGTCTTGGGGCACAGCCCCAAGCGTATTTTGGTATGGGGCCCCCGGCGGGACGCAAGGCCCGCTGGGGAAAGGAGGAGCGGCGGAGCGTTGGAGGGTTGCCTATCCCATAGGGATAGCAACCCGATATGGAGCAAAGCCCGCGACGACACACACGAGTAAAAGGAACGCCTCCGCGGCGAGCCGTACAGATTACGCCTTTGCAAAAGGCTCCGCGACGCCGACAGGCGACCGCCAACCTGGCTTAGCCGCTTTTCGTTTTCCTTTTCCCGTAAAAGGAATCCCCAATGTTCACGCTTTGTTCGCTTGTGTTCCCGCCGCTTTTGGTATATAATAAATTGGTATAATTCTGTACCGGAAAAAGGGAAGGAGCCCCTATGTTCAATCAATCGTTATTTACCTACCTGGTGCGCGCCATGGTGCTGCTCACCGCCATTCCCATCCACGAATGCGCCCATGCCTGGGCCAGCAATAAATTGGGCGATCCCACCGCCAAAAATTTGGGGCGCCTCACCCTCAATCCCCTGCCGCACCTCGATCTTATCGGCTCGGTGCTCATGCTCTTTACCGGGTTCGGCTGGGCCAAGCCCGTCCCGGTGACCACCCGCAACTTCAAAAATGTCAAAAAGGGCATGATCCTCACCGCCCTGGCCGGCCCCGCCGCCAATATCCTGCTGGCGCTGCTTTCCCTCATCCTGTATAAGCTGTGGTGCTACTTTCTTTATCCTCTTCTCGCCATCAATTTCACCACCGCTTCCGCCATCGCGCAGATCTTCTACATCATGTGCCTTTTGAACATCAACCTGGCGGTGTTCAATCTCATCCCCATTCCCCCGCTGGATGGCAGCCGGGTACTGACCGCCGTGCTGCCCGCCCGCCTTTACTACAAGGTGATGCAGTACGAGCAATACATCATCTACGGTGTGTTCATCATCCTCATGCTGGGGTGGCTGGATGGCCCGCTTTCCTTCCTGCGCGGTGTGGTATATAATTTCCTCAATCTGATTACAGGGTTTTTGGGATAAGGAACGACTAAAATGGAAAAACTCACCTTTAAGGTCAATGAATATGAGGGGCCGCTGGATCTCATCCTGGCGCTGCTCTCCAAGCATCAGATCGGTATTTATGATATCAATATCAGTGATCTGCTGGAGCAGTACATGGCCTACATCCGCACCCTGCGGGAAAACCAGATGGAGATCGCCAGTGAATTTCTGGAGATGGCCTCCCGGTTGGTTTACATCAAGACAGCCAGCCTGCTGCCCCGCTACGAAAAAGAGGAAGACCCTCGCGCCGAGCTGGTGGGCCAGCTGCTGGAATACCAAAGCTGCAAGCAGGCCGCGGCCCTTCTGCGGCTGCGGGATACCGGCTGGTCGGTTTTTACCCGGGCGCCCATGCCGCTGGAGATCGACCCTACCTACCGCCGCCGTCACCCCATCAGCGAGCTGACCAACGCTTACTGGTCGGCCTGCGGCAGAGGAAAGCGCCGCCTGCCCCCGCAGGAGACCGCCTTTACCCCGCTGGTGACAAAGCCGGTGGTTTCGGTGACCAGCCGCATTATGCACCTGCTGCGGGGCTTTTACCGCCGGGGCAGGAGGAGCCTGCAGAGCATCTGGGCGGAGAACCGGGACCGCAGCGAGCTGGTGGCGACCTTTATGGCGGTGCTGGAGCTGCTGAAAGCCGGGCGTGTGCATCTGACCGACGGGGATACCGAGCTGGTATTCACCGGGCGGGGACGGGAACGGCAATAGCACCGCAGGAGTGCCGAGAGGGAGGGGCGGGCCGCAGGCCCGCCGCCCGAAGGGCGGCGACGGCGGCGGAGCCACCGGGTTTCGGCGGAGCCGAAACGGCCTGCGGCCCGAATTTGCCCCCTGCAGGGGCGATGACCAAACTGACCGAAACGAGGACAAAGCATGAATTTGACCGATACGCAGAAAAAAATATTTGCGATCCTGTTTGCGGCGGGTGAGCCGCTGGAGACCGACCGTCTGGCCGAGGCGCTGGCGGTGAGCCATGCCGAAGCGGCAGAGCAGTGTGTTTTGCTGCAGCAGCGGCTGGCCGAAAGTGACCTGCCGCTGGAACTGCGCCGGCTGGAAAACAGCTGGCAGCTGTGCACCATTGCCGGCTATGATACGGTGATAAGAACCGCCCTGGAGCTGCGCAGCAATACTCCCCTTTCCAACGCGGCTATGGAGGTACTTGCAGTGGTGGCCTATAACCAGCCGGTGACCCGCAGCTTTATCGAGCAGGTAAGAGGTGTTGACAGCTCCTCGGTGGTGGCCAGCCTGGAGGAAAAAGGGCTGATAGAGGAGGCCGGGCGGATGGAGCTGCCGGGCCGGCCGGTGGCTTTCCGGACGACTGCCGCTTTTCTGCGGTGCTTCGGCCTTTCGGATCTCAGCGAGCTGCCGGAGCTGCAGCCCCCGGAGGAGGCCGAGGAGACCGAAGAGGAAGAACAGCTGGGCTTTGATGACCTGACCCCGGAGGAGGAGAAATGATCGCCCTGTGGATCATTTTGGGGCTGCTGGCGCTTATTCTGGTGCTGATGCTGATCCCGGCCGGGCTGGCTCTCCATTACCATGGGGAGGACTTTACCGCCGAGGGAAAATGGCTGTTCCTGCGCTTTACCCTGTGGCCCCTGCCGGAAAAGGAGGAGCCGGAAAAAGCAGAAAAAAAGCAGGAGAAAAAAGCCGCCGAAAAGCCAAAAAAGGAGAAGAAATCCGAGCGGCGGCCCTTTATGGACTGGCTGCAGCTGATCAATGACCTGCTGCCGGTGCTGGGGGAAGTCCTGCGGAAAATGGGCAAAGCCATCACGCTGAAGCGGTGCCGGATTACCATGGTGATCGCCGCCGAGGAAGCGGATCAGACCGCCATACGGTATGGGCGGGCCAACGCCCTGCTGTATACCATTTACGCATTTCTCGGCCGGCACATCCGTGTAAAGGAATTCAAGGCGGAGCTTCGGCAGGATTATCTTTCCGGGCCGGAGGGCGAGAGTGCCGAGGCCGACCTGCTGGTGCTGGTATGTCCCATGATCCTGGCCGGGGCGGGCTTTCGGCTGCTGTGGAAAGGCGGAAAAATTTATCTGCGGTTTGCAAAATAACGCTTCGCCTCTCCAGCGGTGGGTTTTTCCTCTAAAAAGCATGCATAAGAATCTCCATTCTAATTAGATATCGCCTATCGGCGTCGCAAAGCCACCGAATGGTGACAGCCCGTACGCCTGCCCGGTGGGGGCCTACTTTTGTATGAGCAAAAGTAGGCAAAACACACTTGGGGCTGTGCCCCAAGACCCCCTAACGCTCAAGCTACGGCGCATTTTATTTTGGATTTTGCAGGGACCGAATTAAAAATCAACCTTATAAGCGTCGTCGCGTCGGACGCAACCTTCGCTTAAGTCGGGCTGACCCTGCGCTTTGCTCCGGGCAGCCCTCCCCGCTGCGGTGCATCCTCCTTTCCCCACAAGGTCTTGCGACCTTGCGGGGGCCCCGATTATACGGGGCGTACCGACGCGTGGGGGCCTCGGGGACCTCCCCGAGTGACTTTTGGTTACTTTTCTTCATAGAAAAGTAACCCCCCGCCGGGCAGGCGTGCAGGCTATGCCTTTGCAAAAGGCTCCGCGATGCCGACATGCGACTACAAACTATTCCTCGCCGAACAGGCGAAATAAAAATAGATTAAAATCTCTTTTACCAATATCAATACACTTTACGGAGGTTACTACTATGGCACATTATCTGGGTGAGCTGACCGAAAGCAATATGAAAAACCTGCAGGCCCTCATTGATTCCAATTCCGTCATCGGGCGGGAGATCGTCACCCCCGATGGCACCGTCATCCTGCCGGTGAGCAAGGTCTCCTTCGGCTTTGGCAGCGGCGGCGGCGATCTGCCCTCCAGCCAAAAGGAACTCTTTGGCGGCGGCACCGGCGGCGGGGTCACCATCACGCCCCTGGCGTTTCTCATTGTGAAAAACGGGGATGTGAAGCTGCTGCAGGTGCAGAGCTACAACAATACCGCCGACCGTGTGGTGGGCATGGTGCCCGATGTGGTGGATAAGGTCTCCGGGCTTATCAGCGGAAGCAAAAAGGAAAAGCCTGCCGAGGAAGAATAAGCTTCCCGGTATGGGATCAACAAGAAAATGCGGAGGTGTTTTATCATGCGGAAAGGGAACAGGATCTTAAGCGGACTGCTGGCGCTGGTTATGGCGGCGGTAATGCTGCTCTGTCCGGCGGCAGCTATCAGCTATGAACCGGACTTTACCCCCACCAGCAAGGCGGTGTACCTGGAGAACCTGGATACCGGCCTGATACTGTATGAGAAAAATGCCGACGAGAAGATGTATCCGGCCTCACTCACCAAAATAATGACCGCGATAGTGGTGCTGGAGAATGTAAAGGACCTGGATGGCGAAACGGCCGAATACCCCATGTGGATCCAGAACATGCTGTACGGCACCAATGCCTCGCTGGGCGGGCTTATCGTGGGGGAGGAGCTGACCATCCGGCAGCTTTTGACCTCGGCGCTGGTGCAAAGCGGTAATGAATCCGCGATGATCCTGGCGGGATATGTGGGCAGCGGCGGTATGGCGGATTTTATGCCGCGGGATATCACCACCTTTGTGGAGATGATGAACGACAAGGCCAAAGCGCTGGGCTGCACCGGCACCCATTTTACCAACCCCACCGGCCTGCACAGCGATAACACCTACACCACGGCCCGGGATATGGCCATCATGGCGAAATATGCCATGCAGAAGTCGGCGTTTTCCTCCATCGTAAAGAACTACGCCGTACAGCTGGGGCAAACCAATAAGCACGCCGACCTGTGGCAGTACTCCACCAATAAGATGCTGCTGACCAGCAGTCCCTACTACTACGCCCCCGTGGTGGGCATCAAGACCGGCAGCACCGATGAGGCCGGGCGCTGTGTCATCAGCCAGGCGGAGGACAGCGGCTACCACTATTTCTGCGTCGTGATGGGCTCCCCTGTCACCGCAGCGGAGCCATACCAGAACTTCATTGAGACCCGGCAGCTGTACCGCTGGGCCTTCGGCAATTTCTCGCTGCGGACACTGCTGGAGCAGGGCGAGCTGATGGCCGAGGTACCGGTGAAATATTCCGGCGATGGCAAAGTGGCTAAACTCGCCATCAAGGAGGACGTGGTGCAGCTGCTGCGGGATGATATCTCACTGGATAGCATCATCTATAAAGCCGAGCTGCCCGAATTCGTGGAGGCACCCATTGCGGCGGGTGACACGGTGGGTAAGATGCACATTATGCTGATGGGCGAGGAGATCGGCACCGTGGAGCTGGTCGCCACCCAGGATTTCTCGCTTTCCTGGTTCCGTAAGGCATTGGGGACCATCGGCAGCCTGTTGAGCAGCACAGTGGCCAAGGTGATCTTTATTGTGGTGGTGCTGGCCATTGCGGGTTATATTGTCTATGCGGTGCGGCACAATAAAAAGCGCAAAAAACACCGGAGCAAGTACTCCGACCGGAATTATTGAGAAAAGAAGCCCCTCCCCTGCGGTGATACCCGCGGGGGAGATTTTTTCATCAAATTTTATTTTACCTGGCAGCCCTCCTAAAGCCTCCCCTGTGTAAGGGGCAATGAAGTGGCGGGGCAGCCGTGAGGGAGGGATTGACACCCAAAGGCAATAATTTCATCTCGCCTAACGGTGGGGCGGATTCACCGCAGGGTAACGGCCGGTACGGCTCGCCGCCGGGGCGTTCCTTTTGTGCGTACAAAAGGAACCAAAATACGCTTGGGGCTGTGCCCCAAGACCCCTTAACGCTTAAGCTGCGGCTGGATACGCTCTCAAGGTGCCTGCGGCGCATTTTATTTTGGATTTTGCAGAAACCAAATTAAAATAACACCTTATAAGCGTCGTCTAGCCCTAGATCCGGGAGGTCGCAGACCTTCCGGTCGGGGCGTACCGACGCGTTGGGTTTTTAGGGCGGAGCCCTAAATGACTTTTGCCTACTTTTCTTCATAGAAAAGTAGGCCCCCGCCGGGTAGGCGTGCAGGTTTTGCCTTTGCAAAAGGCTCCACCCCGCCGACAGGCGACTACAATCTTGGCCTAAAAATTCTTTTGCATCCTTTTCTTCACAGAAAAAACTCCCACAGGGCAGGCGCTGCAATTTATGCCTCTGCAAAAAGGCCGCACAGCCCCGGCCGTAAAGGACACAAAATGAAAATTGACATGTAAGAAAACAGTAGAATTCACGAGAAAACAAGAGTAAATAAAAGAGCTGCACATCATAAATTAAAAAATAAGAAAAACGCCTTGACACCGGCACAGCCCCCCGCTATAATAATCATTGTCGCTTTGTATCTGCGCCTGTTATACAGGGGGCGCTAAAAGAAAGCTAACAAATATTCAGGAGGAAAAAGATATGTCCACTACCATGGCAAAGCCCGGCATGGAACGCAAATGGTACATCATCGATGCGGCCGGCAAGCCCCTGGGCCGTACCGCTGAAAAAGCCGCCGTTCTGCTGCGCGGCAAGAACAAGCCCACCTTCACCCCCCATGTTGATTGCGGTGACCATGTCATCATCATCAACGCTGCCCAGGCAGTCCTCACCGGCCGCAAGCTGGAACAGAAGTATTATCGTCATCATTCCGGCTATGTAGGCGGTTTGAAGGAAGTACAGTACAAGACCCTGATGGCAGAAAACCCCGAGAAGGCGATGATGCTCGCTGTTAAGGGCATGATCCCCGATAACACCCTCGGCCGCAAGGCACTGACCCGCTGCCGCGTCTACCGCGATGCGAACCACGGCCACGCTGCCCAGAAGCCCGAAGAAATTTGATCGAAAGGAGAAATAATCCATGTACGAGAGCAAGAATCCCTATTACTATGGCACCGGCCGTAGAAAGAGCTCCGTGGCCCGCGTTCGTCTGTACGCCGGCACCGGCAAGATCACCATTAACGGCAGAGACATCGACGATTATTTCGGCCTTGAGACTCTGAAGCTGATCGTCCGTCAGCCCATGGCCCTCACCGATACCCTGGGCCAGTTTGATGTCGTTTGCACCGTCGCCGGCGGCGGCGTTTCCGGCCAGGCCGGCGCCATCCGTCACGGCATCGCCCGCGCCCTGCTGCAGCACGGCGATGAGATGCGTCCCATTCTGAAGAAGGCCGGTCTGCTGACCCGCGACCCCAGAATGAAGGAGCGCAAGAAGTACGGTCTCAAAGCCGCTCGTCGCGCGCCTCAGTTCAGCAAGCGCTGATACGACCCTGTACCGTTTTGCACCATACGCAAGTCCCCCGGTTTTGGCCGGGGGCTTGTTTTTTGGCAAAAGGATATTTTTTTGCCGATTGCCTATTGACAATTTCCCCGGGAAATGATATTATAACTAAGCTGACCTGCGGATGTGGCGGAATTGGCAGACGCGCTAGATTCAGGTTCTAGTGGTAGCAATACTGTATGGGTTCAAGTCCCTTCATCCGCACCACAAAAAAGCACCCCAATCGGGGTGCTTTTTTGTGGTGCGAATGAAGCCGGAGAGCACTAACCAGCACGCCTCGCCACCGGGGTCCTACATAAAATGCGCCTGCGGCACCTTATCAGCGTCGTCGCGTCGAACGCAACCTCCACTTGAGTCGTGCTGACCCTTCGCTATGCTTCGGGCAGCCCTCCCCGCTGCGGTGCGTCCTCCTTTCCCCAGCGGGCCTTGCGTCCCGCCGGGGGCCCCAATTCTCCGGGAATGCGTAGCGTTTCCGGGCGGGGGGGCTCCGACGCGTGGGGGTCTCGGGGCCCTCCCCGAGTGACTTTTGGTTACTTTTCTTCATAGAAAAGTAACCCCCCGCCGGGTAGGCGTACCGGCCGTCACCCTCCGGTGATTCCGCGACGCCAACAGGCGACAACAAACCTGGCCTAATAATCTTTTAACTCCTTTTCTTCATAGAAAGGTAAGGCCACGGCGGCGAGCCGTACAGATTACGCCTTTGCAAAACCGCGCCGCCCGGCTATCGCAAATAAACCTTAAACCCCTCTTAAACTTCCCCCCGTTTACAAAGGCGCTCTCCCCATGGTATAATGATAAAAACGCCAAAAGGAGGCCATTATGAAAACTCTGTGGAAAATCATCTGTCTCATCGCGCGGCTGGCGGCGGTATTCGCTGTCCTCTCTCTGCTGGCCCAGTGGCTCTCCCGCGGGCATGAGGGCCGTCGCTACCTGTACAGCCGCGAGCTGACCGATGACGAATAACCGCAAATCAGCCACATCACGGCAGGGCGCGCGCCCTGCCGTTTTTGCGTCCCACGGCATTTTGCCGCCCTGCCCCCGCATACACATAGCAAAGACGCAAAAATAAGGGGGTCTGTCCCATGAAAAAAGCCGCTCTGCTGCTGGCGGCCATCCTGCTGCTGATGCACCCGGCCGCAGCCGCCTGCCTGGTCACCGGGGAAGCCTACGGGGTGGGGGCGGCCGCCGCCATCGTGATGGAGGCCGAAAGCGGCGAGGTGCTATTCGCGCAGGAGATCCACCGGCAACTGCCCATGGCCAGCACCACAAAGATCATGACCGCCCTGCTGACCCTGGAGCAGCCCAATCTGCAGCAGGAATTTACTGTGGATGAAACCGCCATCCGGGTGGAGGGCTCCAGCATGGGCCTGCGGCAGGGCGATACCGTCACCCTGTACGCGCTGGCGGTGGGCATGCTGCTGGCCAGCGGCAATGACGCCGCCGGGGCGGCCGCGGTACGCATTTCCGGCAGTATGAAAGCCTTTGTGGTGGAGATGAACCGCAGGGCGGCCTCCCTGGGCATGAACAACACCCACTTTGTCACCCCCAGCGGCCTGGATGCCGAGGAGCACTATTCCACCGCCTACGATATGGCCCTGCTGGCCCGCGCTGCCCTGCAGAATCCCCTCTTTGCCGGGATCGCCGCCAGCCGCCGCATGACGGTCAGCTACGGCCAGCCGCCCTACGCCCGCAGCCTGCTCAATCACAACCGCCTGCTCTCCCTCTATGGTGATGCCATCGGCGTCAAGACCGGCTTTACCAAAAAGGCCGGGCGGTGCCTGGTCTCCGCCGCGGAAAAGGACGGTGTACGGCTCATCTGCGTCACCTTAAATTGCCCCGATGACTGGAACACCCACGCGGCGCTGTACCAGCGCTATTTCGCCTTGACCGAAAGCCGTCCCCTTACTCTGGAAGCCCCCATTCTGCCGGTGGTGGGCGGCCAGAAGGCCGCCCTGCAAACCGTCCTTGTGGGCCAGCCCACCTATACCGCCATCCGTGGCCGGGAGGAGGGCATCACCGTCACCGTCTACCTAAACCGCGGCTTCTGCTACGCCCCGGTGGAAGCCGGCCAACCGCTGGGCCAGGTGGTATGGCGCCGTGGGGACCATGTCATTGGTACCGCCGTCCTCGCCGCCGGGGAGAGCATCCCCGCCCTCGAATCCCACCGTCCCTGGTGGCAAAAGCTATATGGGTAGCCCCGTTCCGCAAAAAAGGTCCCTGCCACCCGGCAGGGACCTCCGCATTATCTTATTATCTCCCGCAGCGCGGCAATGAGCTCATCCACCGCCTGCGGCTGGGTGGCCCAGCTGGTGCACAGCCGCAGCGCCACCCGGCCCTCCCGGCGCCACTCCTCATCGTAGGTGCAGCGCGTCCGCAGGGCATCGGCCTGCTCCTCGCTCAGATAAATAAACTGCTGGTTGGTGGGCGAATCCACCTGGAAGGCCACCCCCAGCTCGGTCAGCGCCGCCTTGATGCGCATAGCCTCTCCATTGGCATGGCGCGCCAGCTCATAATAAAGCCCGTCCCGGAACAGCTCCGCAAACTGAATTCCCAGCAGCCGCCCCTTGGCAAACAGCCCGCCCCGCTGCTTTACGATATACAAAAAGTCCGGCTTCAGGCAGGGGTTCACCAGCACCAACGCCTCCCCAAAGAGCGCGCCGTTTTTTGTGCCGCCGATGCAGAAAAAGTCGCAGTACCGCGCCATATCGGCCAGCGTCACATCGCACCCCTCGGCAGTCAGCGCCACCCCCAGCCGCGCGCCATCGGCGTACAGCAGCAGGTTATTCTCCCGGCACACCTCATGCAGCGCCTTCAGCTCGGCCTTGGTATATACCGTCCCCACCTCAGTGGATTGCGAAATATACACCACCCGGGGCTTTACCATATGCGGGGCCATGCTGTGCTCCGCCAGCACCGCGCGCACCCCCTCCGGGCGCACCTTGCCCTCCTCATCCGGGATGACCAGCACCTTGTGCCCGGTGGCCTCTATGGCGCCGGTCTCGTGGACAAAGATATGGCAGGTCGCGGCGCCTATCACCGCCTCATGCGGGCGCAGGGCAGCCGTCAGCGCAATGAGATTGGTCTGGGTGCCGCCGGATAGGAACCAGATATCGGCATCCGGGCAGGCCATCTCCCGCCGCAGGATATCGCGGGCCTCGGCACAGTAGGGATCGGTGCCATAGCCGGTGGTTTGAACGCGGTTGGTACGGGTCAGGGCCTCCAGGATCCTTTCGTGGCAGCCCTCGCTGTAATCATTGATAAACAGAGTCATATGGATACTTCCTTTGGGTCACGGGGTTCTCTTTGCTGTGGGGCAAAAGGGTTAGCGAATAGAGGATCAGTCACAGCGCCCGGCGGGGTTCGGGCCGCAGGCCAAACCGTCCTGCGGACGGTTTCAGCGGGCTTCGCCCGCTGGCCCGCCTTCGGCGGGCGGCCTGCGGCCCGCCCTTCACGGTTTGCGGCTCCCTGCGGAATCTGCATAAAATCCGCCGCGCTTATCCGGCAGCAATCATCAATGTCAACACCAGCGCTGATTTCTGCCATTAAAATTGCATCAAATCCTGCATGTGGATATATAAAGCAAAAAACCCGAAGATTGTGCTTGCAATCTCCGAGTTTCTTTTCTTCGGCTGCGCGCATGGGTACGGGAACGATCCGTGCCCAGCGAATGCCCGGTGACACGGTCCGGGCGGGTGCGGCCATTTTTACGCGTTCAGACTACGGGCCAGTGCGGATTTCTTTCTGGCAGCGGTATTCTTGTGCAGGATACCCTTAGCAGCGGCCTGGTCGATCTTCTTGATCGCGACGCGGACGGCCTCGGCCTTGTTTTCCTCGGCGTTCTGAGCCTTCTTGACATAGGTCTTCAGCTCGGACTTGATGGCCTTATTGCGCAGAGTTTTGGTAGCAATGACCTTTACTCTCTTCTTAGCGGATTTGATATTGGGCATGTGTTACACCTCCTTACATACTATTAGACGGTACTTTGTTATGATAACATTCCCACCGGAAAAACGCAAGAGGTTTTTTTAGATTTCTCCTGTATTTCCGGGGCATTTCCCCGCAAAAAGGGCCTCCAGGCTGCCCGCTCCCCGGCGGGTATAGGCCATCGGCAGCGGCATGGGCACTTCGCACGCAAAGGTATAGCCCTTGCTGCCCTCCTCGTAAAAGGGATGCAGCGCCCGGCGCAGCAGCCCATCTGCAATCACAAAGTCCTCACATTGCAGCGCTATGATGCGCACCGGCTCGGCCCTTTCCACCACCACATAGCCCAGCATTTTGGTGCCCTCGGCCGCAAAGTAGCCCCACACCGGCCCCTCGGCGGTCAGGCCGGTATCCTCGGCCATCATCTGTAAAATATCCGGCTGGATGGGTAGGATCGAGATCATTCCTGTCCCTCCCCGGCGCCATTGCCGCCTGCCTTGGTAATCGCGCCCCGCAGCGCGATCAGCTCACTGGACTTCAGGTCACGCCAGCGGCCGGGCTGCAGCATGCCCAGCTTGATGGGCCCCACAGCGATGCGCTTCAGGCGCACCACCTCCAGCCCCACGGCCTCGCACATCCGGCGGATCTGCCGGTTTTTCCCCTCGCTGATGGTGATTTGCAGCACCACGCGGCCGGGCTGCTTCTCCAGCACAATGACGGTGGCGGGCAGGGTGGTGGTGTTCTCCCCTATCTTCACCCCGGCAGAGAGCTCCGCGGCCTGCTCGTCGGTAATATCGGGGCGCACCGTCACGCGGTACACCTTATTGATGTGGCTGGCCGGGTGCATAATGCGGTTGGCCAGCTCGCCGTCATTGGTAAAGAGCAAAAGTCCCTCACTATTGCGGTCCAGGCGGCCGATGGGGTACACCCGTTCCTCCACCCCGATCAGCAGGTCGGTAACGCAGCGCCGCCCCAGCTCATCGCTCAGGGTGGTCACATAGCCGCGGGGCTTGTTCATCATGATATAGCGGTACTGCTTCTTCCGGGCAAAGTACACCCGCTTGCCGTCCACCGCTATCACATCCCGGTCGGGGTTCACACTCTGGCCTATTTCGGCCTTCCGCCCATTGATGGTCACACGGCCCTGGCGCACCAGCTCCTCGGCCGCCCGGCGGCTGGCCACTCCCGCTTCACTCAGCGCTTTTTGAATACGAATTGGCTGCATAATTTTCTCCTTCTGCCCGCATCTCTGCGGTCATTTTCATCGGTTTGGCGGCGTTCTGCCGCTCTGTCCTACTATAATAGCGCATTTTAGCCGGCTTGTCACTCTTTTCTTTTCTCCTCGGCCAATCGCATGGCCGGCTGAGGAGTTAATAGAAAAAGATGATAATTTTTTGCCTTCGGCAACGGTTCAATCCTCCGTTCTCAGGTAAGTTTCATAAAGCCGCCAGTCCCGCTGCTCCACCTCGGCATCCAGCAGGGTGCCCTCGGCGGTGTATTCCCGGCTGAAGATCTGTCCCTGCTCCTCCAGCCGGTGCAGCAGGGCGCCTTCGGCATAGGGCAGGCACAGCCGGCAGCGGATCCTTTGGGGCGGCAGGGTTTCGGCGATGGTTTGCAGCAGCCGCGGCAAGCCGTAGCCCGTCTTTGCCGAGATGCGGACGCAGCCCTTATAGGGCTCATTTTGGGCATCAGGGGCGGCATCGCACTTGTTCAGCACGGTGATGACCGGTGTGCCCTCCACCCCCAGCTCCTCCAGCAGCCGTTCCGTCACGGCACGCTGTTCCAGCAGCTCCGGGCTGGTGATATCGCAGACGCTGAGAATGAGATCGGCACTGGCTGCCTCCTCCAGCGTGGAATGGAAGGCCTCCACCAGCTGGTGGGGCAGCCGCCTCACCAAACCTACGGTATCAATGAGCATGACCTTTCGTCCGTCCGGCAGCTCCAGCGCCCGGGCAGTCGGGTCCAGCGTGGCAAAGAGCTTATCCTCCGCCAGCACCCCGGCCTGGGTCAGGGTGTTCAGCAGGGTGGATTTCCCCACATTGGTGTAGCCCACAATGGCCACCGTGGTCACGCCGTCTTTTTTACGGCGGGTTCTTCTCTGTTCCCGGCGGCGTGCCAGGGCGGCCAATTCGGTTTTTAGGGCGTCTATTCTGCGGCGGATGTGGCGGCGGTCCACTTCCAGCTTGGATTCACCGGCCCCTCTGCGGGCACCGGTCCCGCCGGTCCCGCCGCCGCCCTGCCGGGAAAGCTGCACCCCGCGGCCCGCCAAGCGGGGCAGCTGGTATTGCAGCCGGGCCAACTCCACCTGTAATTTACCCTCGCCGCTGGCGGCCCGGGCCGCAAAGATATCCAGAATGAGCATGGTGCGGTCCAGCACCGGGCAGTCGCACAGCTCCTCGATATTCCTCAGTTGCGCCGGGGAAAGCTCCTCATCGAAGATGATGAGGTCGGCCTCCACCGCTTCCAGGTACTCCTTCAGCTCCAGCAGTCGGCCGCTGCCCATAAAGGTGGCCGCCACAGGACTTTGCAGCTTTTGGGTAGCGGTGCCCACCACCGGGTAGCCGGCCGTTCTGGCCAGCTCCCGCAGCTCCTCCAGCGAGGTTTCCACATCATACTCCCCGGTATCCACGGCGGCCAGTACCGCCTTCTTGGGGGCCTCTAAATTTTCGTACAGCTCTGTTGGCATAGTTTACTCCTCGGATGGGCTTTAGCGGGGGCGAGGGTGCCGGGCCGCAGGCCAGGCCGTCCTCCGGACGGCCTCAGCGGGCGAAGCCCGCTGGCCCCGGCGGAGCCGGGGCGGCCTGCGGCCCGGCACCCCGCCCCCTGCTAAAGCCCGAAAAGGGAGGGAAAGTACCGCTTCCCCTCCCCCTGCGATTGATTTTACTTGGTACCGAAAATGCGGTCGCCGGCATCGCCGAGACCCGGCACAATGTAGTTACGATCGTTCAGCTTTTCATCCAGCGCGCCGACATACACCTTGACATCGGGGTGTACTTTTCCAAAGGCTGCAAGGCCCTCCGGGGCGGCGATGATGCACATAAACTTGATGTTGGCGGCGCCGTGCTTTTTGATCATGGAAACGGCATCGATGGCGCTGCCTCCGGTGGCCAGCATGGGGTCCACCACAATGACCTCCCGCTCGCTGATATCACAGGGCAGCTTGCAGAAATACTCGATGGGCTTGGCGGTCTCCTCATCCCGGTACAGGCCGATGTGGCCCACCTTGGCGGCAGGGATCAGGGTCAGCATGCCATCCACCATGCCAAGGCCCGCCCGCAGGATGGGAACGATGGCGAGCTTCCGTCCGGCGATCATTTTGGTCTTGCAGCGGCAGATGGGGGTCTCCACTGTGACTTCCTTGAGGGGAAGATCCCGTGTGGCTTCGTAACACATCAGGGTGGCTACCTCGCTGGCCAGCTCCCGGAAGTCCTTGCTGCCGGTCTCCTTTTTGCGCATCAGGGAGATCTTGTGCTGGATGAGGGGATGATTGAGGATCTGGGGTTCAAAGGTCTGAGACATGTTTTTTCCTCCTGTGATTCTATCGGCAATGGTTGTGTAGTGACTGAATAGGTTAAATCAGCTGTTTTCCTCTTGCTCCAGCTTGGTGATGAGATCCACACGGCGCTGATGGCGGCCGCCCTCAAATTCGGTGGTCAAAAAGGCATCGACCAGCTCCATGGCCAAGCCCTGCCCCACCACACGCTCCCCGAAGGTGAGAATATTGGCGTCATTGTGGGCGCGCGTCATGCGGGCGCTAAAGGTATCGGAGCAGCAGCAGGCCCGGATGCCCTTCACCTTATTGGCGGCGATGGCCATGCCCACGCCGGTGCCGCAGATGAGAATTCCTCTCTCGGCGTTTCCGTCCCGCAGATAGCGGGCCACCTCAGCAGCCTTTTCGGGGTAATCACACTTTTCGCCGGCCTGGTAGATGCCGAAATCCTTGACCTCGTGCCCCAGCTCCAGCAGATGCGCCTTTACGGCGTCTTTCAGGGTCAGGGCGGCGTGATCGCAGCCTATGACGATCTTCATATCACAACACTCCTTTGGTGTAAAATTTACCTGGTTTACGCGGGCGCCCGAGGCGGATCCTGGGGCAAGTCCCTGGTTTTTCTGCCGTTCGGGCAGCTTTTCAAGCGGGCTTTTGCTCTCTTGGCGGGGCGGTTTTGGTTTGGCACTCACCTCTATCCGGCCTGCGGGGCAAGGCTTTATTCCGCCTTATGCTGCCGTTCGGCCAGGGTCATGGCATTGGCCGGGCGGAGATAGCAGGGCACTAAGGCCGCCGGGGAAACTGCCTCCCCTAAATGCTGCATGGCAGCCAGGCCCACCGCGGAGGCCCTTTGGCAGCAGAGATGCGCCGGAGCCATCCGCACCGGCAGCTCCTCCCCCCAGGCGGCAAGCCCCAAATGGGCGCCATCGCCGCACAGCCACAGCGGGCCGGGGCAGCTTTTCAGCTTCTCCTTCAGTTCGCTCAGGGGCAGGGCCTCATCCTCGCTCAGGCGGGTCAGGCGGCCATCTTTGCCCTGGAACAGGGCGGTATACACCTGCCCGCAGCGGGCGTCCATCATGGGGATAACAGTCCCCTCAAAGCCCAGCAGGCCATAGGCAATGGCCTCCGGGGTGGAAACACCGATGCAGGGGGTGTCATCGGGGAAGGCCAATCCCTTGATGGCGGCGATGCCGATGCGCAGCCCGGTAAAGGAGCCGGGCCCCCGGCTGACGGCGTAGTAATCGATCTGGGTGGGGGAGATGCCGGTATGCTCCAGCAGGCTTTTGGCCATGGGCAGCAGGGTAACGCTGTGGGTTTGGGGAACATTGAGGAATTCCTCGCCCAAAAGCTTCCCCTCCCGGTACAGGGAAGCGGAGGCCGCGGCGGCGGAGCATTCCAGTGAGAACAGCAGCATTTTACGGGGTCTCCCCTTTCGGCTTGGTTTCATGATTCAATGGACAGGGACTGCGCGCTGCCCCGGAAAAATCGGAAATGGGCCAGAAGCGCCCGAAGGCAGGCTTGCGCCCGGCGAAGCCGGGCTTGCGCCTGTCGAGGGCAGCGACGCCGCCCAGGCCGATTTTTGCGCGGCAGGGGGCAGCCCCGTTAGGTGGGCAGGGCGGCCAGCCGGTCATCGCCGGCGGGGGTGGAAATGGTGATGCGGCGGCAATCGTTTTCCAGCGGCTCAAAGCGGATGTGGATGGCTCCCTCCGGCAGGGCATCGGGGATCCGCTCGCTCCATTCCACCGCCAGCACACGGGTGCCGTCCAGGTAGTCGAAGAAGCCGGTGGCATACAGGTCATCCACCCCGGTGATGCGGTAAAAATCGAAGTGGCAGAGCGGCACCGGGCCGCGGTATTCCTGCACCAGCGCAAAGGTGGGGCTGGAGACCCAATCGCTGCTGCCCAGGCCCCGGGCCAGGCCCACCGTAAAGGTGGTTTTTCCGGCGCCCATGGGGCCGGTATAGGCCAGCACATCGCCGGGGCGCAGCAGCTTTGCCAGCCGCTCGGCCAGCGCCTGCGTTTGGGCCGGGCTGTGGGTGGTGATAGTCACGGTCATTTATCGTACTCCATTCCCCGGGCGGTGATAACGGGCTTGCCATCGGCGCCCAGCAGCGGGGTGATGCCGCCGGCGTGGCCGGACTGCCAGGTGAGGTAATGCGCGCCGGTTTCGGTATCCACAATTTCCTGCATGGCGTTGGAAAAGCCGGAGCCCTCACTTGCGAGGACGACAAAGCGTTTTTCACCCATAAAAAGCCTCCTTAGCTGAACATCGTTGTTTTCTCTCCGTGGCGGACCGAAAGCACCAGGCCCAGCCCCAAATAGGCCGAGAGCACCGAGCTGCCGCCTGCCGACAAAAGCGGCAGGGTAACACCCACCGAGGGGCCGACCATCAGGCACATGGCAACATTGATCATGATTTGGGCGGCGAGCATGGCAAAGACCCCGGCGCAGACCAAACGGCCCATGCAGCTGCTGCACCGCAATCCAATGCGGAGGATGCGCCCCAGCAGCAGGCCATACACCAGCAGCACCGCCAATGCGCCCAAAAAGCCGACCGATTCCCCGATGAAGGTGAAGATCATATCATTGTACATATCGGGGACATAGCGGTGATCCGGGCTGAAAATGCCGATACCGAACAGCTGCCCCGAGCCGAAGGAGATGCGGCCCTGTAGCTGCTGATAGGCCTGTCCCAGGGCATAGGCTTCGGGGTTCTTTAGCAGAACGAACCGAATTTTCTGATAGTCATCCAGCAGGAAGAACCAGGCCAGCGGGGCAAAGACCACCGCGGCGGCGCATCCCAGCAAAATCCACCGGCAGGAAAGCCCGGCCATGATGAGCATGACCACCACGATGAAGAGCATGACCAGAGCCACGCCCCAGTCCTTTTGCAGCAGGATGAGCAGCACCGGGAAGATGGCGTGGGCCCCCACCCGCAGCAGCGTCTTACTGCCATTGAGGGAGGCGCCGACCTTTGACAGGTGATAGGCCAGTGAGAGGATGAAGGCGATCTTGAGGAATTCCGCGGGCTGGATGGTGGTGAAGCCAAGATTGAGCCAGCTGCGGTTGGTTTCGATGGAATCGGTGCGGGTTTGGCCCAGAGGGGTAAAGGTAAGCAGCATCAAAACGACCGCGACGGGGACATAGAATTTCCACCAGCTGCCCAGTTGCTCGTAATCGAGGTGGGCCAGCACCATGGCAGCTATAAAGCCCAGCCCGGCGGCAACGACCTGCATCAGCACGGTCCGGCGGCCGATGACGCCCATCTGCTGGATGCCGAGCAGCAGCACCACGCTGAAGGCAGAGAGCCCCAGCGTACAGCAAAGCACCACCGCATCGATGCGGCGGAACAGGCGGCGAAGGACGGTAAGCATGGCGGGGCCTCCTTTCGGGTGATGGGGGTGGGAACGCGGAGCCGGGGCCCGTCTCCCAGCTCTGCGCATTCCTCTAAAATGTTTTCATAGTATTATACCATTTTGCTGTCCCTTTGAAAAGGCCGGGACAGGAAAAATGGCCGGATGGCCCGCAAAAAAGCCGCCCCGGAAACGGGACAGCTTTTGGATAAATTGCTTATTTGATGCCGAGCATCGCCAGCATATCGGCGTTATCGACAAGCACGGGGGAATAGGAAAGAATGACGGAAACCATGTGGTTGCCGATGCGGGTGAACAGGAAATCCTGACCCAAGTTGCCTTCCCCGGCGGTGCACTGCAGGAGATAGTAATCCCGGCCGCCGATGGTGACAGTCTTAGGATCGGCAAATTCATAGCCGGATTCCTCGGGCAGGGTATTGATGATGACATTGGAATAAGCCTCTTCATCGTAGGAGGTGCCGCCGACAGAAACAGTGAGATTTTCCGCCATGACGATGACATTGGAGCCATTGGTGGGGTCCTGCGCCATCATTTCGTAGGTGTTCTGGGCCTTGAGGAATTCCTCGGAGACGCCCTGCTCAGTCAGGCTATCGATGGTGATGCCCATAATGGCCGCCAGCTCCTCATCGGTAGCGATCTTCCAGCCATCGGGGACGGTGACGGTAAGATTGAGAGAATCATTGGTATAGACATTGCCATCCCAGCTGCCGCGGGCAAATTCCTCGGTCTTGGTATCGTTATCCTTGTTGTCGTTATCGTTGTTTGCGGGGGTATCGCCGCAGGCCACGAGGGCGAGAGCCATCATAGCGGCCAGCAGCAGCGCGAGCCATTTTTTCATTGTAGTGTCCTCCTAATTTTTGGTTCTTCTTTTGGGCTTTATGCCTTTTGATAGTCTATCATACCCCGGGAAGAAAGTCAACGAAAATTGGGGGTAAGCAGAGAGGGCGAGGGGCGTTCCTGCTATTTGCCGACTGCGGCGGGCTTTGGGAACAAGGCGGGGCCCGAATCTTGCAGGAGCCGATATCAGAACAGGCCGGTGATGCGGCCGTCGTCGGTTAGGGAGATATCCATGGCGGCGGGATGGGCGGGCAGGCCCGGCATGGTGAGGACGCTGCCGGCCAGCGCAACCGCGAAGCCCGCGCCGCAGCTGGCGGTAAGGCCCCGGATATGCAGGGCGTGGCCCTGCGGACGGCCCAGCAGCTTGGCGTTATCGCTGAGGGAGTACTGGGTTTTGGCGATGCAGACGGGGGCGTATTCCAGACCGAGGGCGGCCATCTGCGCCAGCTGCTCTTCCGCTTCGGGGCTGTATTCCACGGCGGCGGCGCCGTAAACCTTTTGGGCGATGGTTTCGATTTTCTCCCGCAGGGGCATGGCGGGGGTGGTAATGGGAGCAAAGTGACCCGGCTCCCGGCAGGCAGCCAGCACCGCTTCCGCCAGTTCCAGGCCGCCCGCACCGCCTTTGGCAAAGACCTCGCTTTGAGCCGCGCGCACGCCAAGCCGGTCACATTCCGCCTGGATGAGGGCCAGCTCCTCCGGCAGGTCATCCGGGAAGCGATTGATGGCGACCACCACCGGCACACCGTACTGCCGCAGGTTTTCCACATGGGCGGTCAGGTTGCACAGGCCCGCCGCGACGGCCGGGGCATTGGGGGTGCGGCAGCTTTCCTTATCGCAGCCGCCATTGTAGCGCAGCGCCCGCACGGTGACCACCAAAACGGCGATCGCCGGGGTAATTCCCGCCGCAGGGCATTTGATATCGAAGAATTTTTCGGCGCCGAGATCGCTGCCGAAGCCGGCCTCGGTCACGGTGTAATCGGCCAGGGTGAGCGCCAGCCGGGTGGCCCGCACCGAATTGCAGCCATGGGCGATATTGGCGAAGGGGCCGCCGTGCATCAGGCAGGGGGTGTGCTCCAGCGTCTGCACCAGGTTGGGCCGCAGGGCCTCCCGCAGCAGGGCAGCCATGGCGCCTTCGGCCTGGAGATCATGGGCAAAGACCGGTTTGCCCTCCACGGTGTAGCCCACAAGGATGCGGCCCAGCCGCTCCCGCAGGTCTTTCAGGTCTTTGGCAAGGCACAGAATAGCCATGACCTCGCTGGCGACGCTGATCTGGAAGCCATCGAAGCGGGGGGTGCCGTTGGCTTTACCGCCCAGACCGATCTCGATTTTGCGCAGGGAGCGGTCGTTCATATCCATGCAGCGGCGGAACACGATGCGTTCCGGATCGAGCCGCAGGGCATTGCCCTGATGGATGTGGTTATCGATGAGGGCGGAAAGGAGGTTATTGGCGGCGGTGACGGCGTGGATATCGCCGGTAAAGTGCAGGTTGATCTCCTCCATGGGGAGCACCTGGGAGTAGCCGCCGCCCGCGGCGCCGCCCTTGAGACCGAACACGGGGCCGAGGGAGGGTTCCCGCAGGGTGACGATGGCGTTTTTTCCTAAGCGGCACAGGGCCTGCGCCAGCCCGATGGAGGTAGTGGTTTTGCCCTCCCCGGCGGGGGTGGGGTTGACGGCGGTAACAAGGATGAGCTTGCCCTGGGGCTTGCCCTCCCGCTGCCGCAGAAAGTCCTCGGTGATCTTGGCCTTATTGCTGCCGTAGGGTTCGGCAGCCGTGGCGGGGATGCCGGCTTTGGCGGCGATTTCCGCTATTGGGCAAAGCGGGGTGGACTGGGCGATTTCGATATCGGTCATCATGGGGAGTACCTCCTTTGGGGATGGGGTTGCGGCGGGAAAGCGGCAGAGAAGCGGGCCGGAAAGCCGGCGGCTTTGGTTCATTCCTGTTTATTATACCAACCCTGATGCGGGATGTCACTTATTTTTTGCGGGTGGGGTGAATAGATATAGAGGGTAGAAGGAAAAGCCCTCCCCCCGGCGGGGCAGCGGACCGTCCCCCTGCTGCGGCGGGCCAGAGCGGTGAGGGGGCGCCCGGAACGGGCGGTCCCGGGAAGCGGATGGCCCAACCCGCCATGGGGGAGGAGCTGCCGGGTATGTCAAAAAAGGAAAGGACGAGGCCCTGTGAAGAAGCGAAGACCTTCCCCGCTGCTGCGCGGCGGCCTGATGATGCTTTCCATTGGCGCGGTGACCCTGCTGTGGCCGCGGCTGGAGCCGGCGGCAGTGGCGCTGCTGCAAAAGGCGGCGCTTTTTACCACGGTGCTGGATATGCCGGCCGGGGCGCTGGAAACACTGCGGGAACGCTACGCGGCTGAGCTGGAGCCTGCCCCCCTACCGGAAGAACCGTCGGAACCGGCCGCCGAGCCAGACCCGCAGGAACCGGAAATTCCTACTGAAATACCAGAGGTACCGGAGGAATACCGGGGCACGGTGACCGAGCTGACCATGACAGGGGAGGACAGCCCAGCCTATGTGCGGTGGGATAACATCTGGATAAGGAACTACACCAAGCTGACGGCAGCCGAGGTACAGAAGGTGCTGGCCACCCCCAACAGGGTAACGCTGAATCCCAAAGAAAAGGGACCACAGCTCCTGCTGTTCCACACACATGCGACCGAAAGCTATGAGCTGTATGACAGCCCTTACTTTGATACCCGGAACACCTGGCGGGATACCGATAACCAAAACAACATGGTGGCGGTAGGGGATGTGCTGGCCTCCGGGCTGGAGCAGGCGGGGCTGGCGGTACTGCACGATGCCACCCAACACGATAACCCGGCCTACACGGGAGCCTACATCCGCAGTACAGAGACGATAAAGAGCTACCAGAAGAACTACCCCGGGCTGCGGGTGCTGCTGGATATTCACCGGGACGCCATTCTTTACAGCGATACCAGTATTGCCAAAACGGTGGCGGTGATAAACGGCAAAAAGGCGGCGCAGCTGATGATCATAGCGCCCTACGATGACGGCACGCTGGACCTGCCAAGCTGGCGGGAGAATTTCCGCTTTGCGGCGGCGCTGGCGGCGGCGATCGAAGAAAAATACCCCGGGCTGTGCCGACCCATCTTTTTTTGCAGCCGGTCCTACAATTATGCCTGTTCCGATGGGGCGCTGCTGTTAGAATTCGGGACGAACGGGAATACTATGGAGGAAGCGCAGTACACTGCCGAGCTCATCGCGCCGGTCATTGCCGAGGTGATAAGCGGCAGGGCGGAGTGAATTCTTGCCGGGGAGAGCGTTCCTTTTTGCGCATGGATAAAAGGGGGAACGGCGCCGGGAAAATGAAGGAAAGCGGGAGGAAGATAAATGGGACGAAAAAAACGGACTGTGCAAAAACGGTATCTGCGGCGGCGCAAATGGGCGGCGGTACTGGTGGCGCTGGTGCTGCTGGGCGGCGGGGCCGGTCTGTGGCGGGTGGCCGATGTGATGGCGGCAGAGACCCGGTGCGGACAGGCTTTCGCGGCCATTACCCCGGGGGACGGTGTGGTGGAATTTACGCTGCTGGGGCGGGCGGGACAACTGCCCTACGCCCGGTGGGGCCGGGAGCTGGCAAAGGATTTTACGGCGCTGCCGGGGACGGGGCGGCTGCTGCTGTGGGGCGGCACGGCGCTGTGGGCGCTGTGGGAAGAGGAAATTCGGCCATTTGCGGCAGGTTTGTGGCATTAGTGCTTGCAATTGGCGGCGGTTTTCGGTATAATAGTTTCGTTATGGGCCGGTGTGATGGAATGGCAGACGTGACGGACTCAAAATCCGTTGGTAGCGATACCGTGTGGGTTCGAGTCCCACCACCGGCACCAAAAAGAAAAAGACGCCCCATGGGCGTCTTTTTCTTTTTGGTGCCGAGGGGAACGCAGAGCCTGTGCAAGGGGTTCGTTTGTGCCCTGATGAAACGCGAAAGGAAACCCTGACGGTTTCCTTTCACACTATCCTTCCCTCCGGTGGGGACAGTTTATAGAATGCAATGGGGCGTCTTTTTCTTTTTGGTGCCGGTGGGAACGCAGAGCCTGTGCAAAGGGTTAGTTTGTGCCCTGATGAAACGCGAAAGGAAACCCTGACGGTTTCCTTTCACACTATCCTTCCCTCCGGTGGGGACAAAAATACACCGTAATTTTGATAGAATTACGGTGGACTTTTTGTTGCACGGTGCGTCCGTACATGATACAATGTGGGTTAAACAAGGAAAATTTTGGAGGAATTATGATCTACCACGGTTCATGTATTTCCGGACTGCATACAATCAAGGCAAATTCAAAATCCCATTCTACCGGCAATTTTGTTGCATATTTCAGCGAAGACAGATGCTATGCGCTGGTTTGCTGTAGAAGCAGGGATGAAAACTTTGTCACCATGGGCGTCGGTGCGGATGGCAAGCAGCACTATATTGAGCGTTTTCCAAATCAGCTGGAAGCCCTCTACAAGGGCCGGCAGGGTTATATTTATCTTCTTGACTCGACGGACGGGCTGACACACGGTAAAGGGCACTCATGGGAGAGCAAACATGATGTTCCCATATCTCAATGCGAAAGCATTGCCGATGTATACAGCGAAATTCTGCGGGAGGAATCCCTTGGCAATATCATCATCCACAGATATGCTGAAATAGATCCGGCAGAGCAGAAGAAACACGCAAATTATATCAGAGATCATCTTACGGACGAAGGGGAAGAGATGGCAAAATTCTATTGCACCCATTTTTCAGCTTTATGGGATTGACAGCTATCATCGCAAACCTCATATTTGTCAATTTTATCTATTGCATATCATTCTTCAAGAGGAAATCGCGAAGGTTCCCTTTTCACGCTTTTTCCTCCCTGTTGGGGGCGCAAGTCTGCGCAGAAAATGCCGGGGTTTTCTTCCCCTGTAACTCACATTATAACTCACTTTTTTCTTGTCCCCCTATGGGAAGCGGAAATACAGCACAAACAAAACCCGGGAATTGCTTCCCGGGTTTTTGCTGTTTAGATGCCCATGAGCTGCTTTTTCTTGGCGGCGAATTCCTCTTCGGTGATGATGCCGGAATCGAGGAGATCCTTGTACTTCTTGATCTCGGCGACGGCATCGGTGGGGGCGGCCACAGCAGCCGCAGCCGCGGCGGCAACGGTCTGGCCGGGAGTGGCGCTTTCCTGCGGGAAGCCTGCTACGCGGGCCAAAGCATTGGCCAGGGTCTCCAGGTGCTGGACACTCTCATCGTACTCGATGCGGTACTGGTTCAGATCCGGGACATCGCCGATGATAACGGGGCCGGTGCGCTCAAACTCGTAAAGGCTCCAATAGGGATGCTGGAGATACAGCTTAATGTAGAATTTCTTGAACGGCTCAGGAATATCAATACTGGTATAGCTGGGGCGGACCTCCTTATCCCGGTTGGCCAGGCGCTCCATCGATTCCTGCATCTGCCGCTGGATGAGCATCTGATTGACCTGGGGCAGCAGCTCATCAATGCGCTGGGGGACCCGGCTTTCGTGGTAAATAAAGCCCTTGGCGCTGCCCTCCAGCAGGGGGGCGCCGTCCTCGCTAATCATGAAGGACTTTAACTCACTGCCATGGAAGATGGTCTTATTCAGGTTCTTATCCATGCAGAACAGGCTGTGCTCATAATCGAACACGAATTTTTCGCTGAGGAAGCCGAATTCGACGATCTCATCCACCCGGAACTGCTCCCGGAGTGCCTGATTCTGCTCCCGGAAATCCCGGTATTTCAGGAATTGTTCCATCGTAAAGTCATTGCCGTTCTGCGCATCGATAACGCCGTGGCAATCATCGCAGATGTAGTTCCCTTCGATCTTCCACGGAAGCAGCCCCTTTACCTTGCCGCCGCAGATGGCGCAAGGGGGTCTTTTATCAAACAAGCCCATTATAAAATCCTCCTGTCACACATTTTTAGGGGCGCTGCCCCTTTTGACCATAGTATAGCAGGAAACCGCGCGCGGTACAAGGAGAAAAGCGTGAACTTTCCCGGTGTAAATGCATGCCGCTTACCGCAGCAGGTGGGTGATATCCTTTGTGGCGGGATCCCGCAGGATGGGACCATCCGCCAGCAGGATATGGCCATTGACATGGCGGCGGTAGACCGCATACCGGGGGATGATCTCGTGCGGGATCTGATAAGCCGCCCGGACCTGAAAGTAGCTATCAAAGATGACAGCGATGAGAAAATCAAACTGGTTTTTCTCCAGGCTGCGGATAACCCCCAACTCCCGGCTTTGCGGGGTGGGAAAATCGGTGCGCTCCCAGCGGCACTTTATTTGATAGCGCAGGCCATCGCTCCCGGTGGCATCCAGCCCACGGGCGGAGTTTTTCTCCAAGCGAAGGCCCAGCTTTTGCGAAACCAGCCATTCCGCAAAATCCCCTACGGGGCTATTGTAGGTGCGGATGACCCCGCGCTCGTTCAGGGTGATAAGCACCGCAGCGTACTGGTTCATCAGGGCCAGGATCTGCTCCATTTCGGCATTTTGCACGGCTATCGCCTCCTCTCCCCTTTACCATACCATTTTGGCGCCCGGCCGTAAAGGGGCTTTCCCCCAAAAACGGAAAAAGCACCTGCCGTGTGACAGGTGCTTTTATTGGGAGAATGGAAATCAGCCGCGGTTGCCGGGGCCGCCCATACCGCCGAAGCCGCCCATACCGCTGCCGTAGATGAGGCTTTCCATGGTGACGGTGGTGCTGGCGCCGCCCGCGGCGATGGTATAGGTACCGCCCTGTGCCACGCCGGGAGCGCTGACGACCACGCAGCCGAAGGCCTTGGCGGGGGTGAAGCTGGCAAGAATGTCGCCGTCGGAATCCTTTAGGGTGATGGTCTGGCCGGCGGAGCCGGAGAGATTGACCAGGATGCTGCCCTGGGTGGAGGCGGTGCCGAAGTTTTCCGCCATGCCGGTGGAGCCGGCCGCGACCACGATGCCGCCGGTGATAGTAGCGCTGCCGTCGCAGTCGATGGCGCCATCGCCATTGGAGGTGGGGCCGCTGATATACAGCTCACCGCCGGTCACTTCGATATCGCCGTTGGAATCGATGCCGTCGCCGGAGACATTGACAGTGACCACGCCGCCGGAGATACGGATGAGGTAATCCCCGGAGCCGCCGAAGGCATCCGGCGCAAAGCCGAAGCCGCCAAAGCCGCATTGATCGCTGCCGCCCGCGGCATTGATGCCGTCATCGCTGGCGACGATGGAGATCTTGCCGCCGGAGATAAGCACCTTGGCGCCCTCCAGGCCCTCGTAGCTGCGGGTGATATCAATGGTGCCGCTGGAGATGGAGAGGGTATCATCGGCATGCATGCCGTCATCGCCGGTGGCGATGGTGAAGCTGCCGCCGGAGATGGTGACATTGCCATTGGAGTGGATGGCGTCATCGCAGCAATTGAGCTGGAAGGTGCCGCCGGTAACGGTGACCTGCGTCCCGGCCTTGAGGCCCTTGGCGCTGGTGTCATCGGAGATGCTTTGACCCGCGCCGCCCGCGGTGGTCACGGTGGCGGTGCCGCCGCTGATGGTCAGAGTGGTCTCCGCCTGGATGCCGTCCTCGCCCGCGGTGAGTTTGAGCGCGGAGCCGGTGATGACGAGATAGCCCAGGGTGGGATCGCTGTCATAGGTGGAGCGCAGGGCATCCCCGCCGCTGGTGACGGTGATGTCAGCATCCTTGATGGTCAGACTATCCTTGCCGTTGATGCCGTGATTGACGGCGGTGACGGTGACGGAGGCCTTTTGGATGAAGAGGGTATCCTTGCCGGTGATACCATTATTATAGTTGGCATTGACCGTTAGGCTGCCGCTGCCCGCAATCACCAGGTCGGATTTGGAGTAGAGGCAGGCGTTGGGCTCTTCCTCCTCCGCCGAAGAGTAGCTGTCGCTAAAGGTGTAGTCCGTGCCGTCGGTCAGGGTGGAGGCGGTGCCTTCCGGCAGGTAAAGTGTGGTGGCCTTGGACTTATAGACATACAGGGGGCTGCCGGTGGAGCAGGTGATGGAAGCATCCTGCAGCACCAGGGTCACTTCCTCTTTGGGGGCATTTACAAGGACGCGGCCCTCGGTCATGGTGCCGGTGACCACATAGGTGCCGCCCGCCGTGATGGTCACCACGCCGTCTGTCACTTCCGCGCCGGTGCCGGTAGCGGTCGCCGACTGCCCGGAAAGAGTGATGGTGGTGGCACCGCTTACATCGGGGGCCTCCACATCGGCGGTGGTATCCGGGGTGGTAACAGCGGCCGCTGTGTTTTCATCGGAGGAGCTGCCTCCGATGGTGCTGCTTTCGCCGCAGGCGGAAAGGCACCCGGCCAGCAGTGCGGCGCTTATGATAATAGACAGGATACAGTATTTGCGTTTCATATTTGGTTCCTCCCTTCAGTCAATGATACCATAATAAAGCCGGGCGCTAAAGAAAAGCTAAAGAAAAAAAGTTTTTTCCTTTAGTCAATCTTTAGGCGGCGGCTTTAAGATAAAGCCAACCAATCCGAAAGGGGTGCCCGATATGGCAAACGGAACACAATACAGCTTCCAGCGCATTGAAAAGAAATACTTTATCTCTCCCGCGCAGATGGAAGCGCTGCTGAATGTGATGCGCCGGCACATGACCACCGACCGCTACGGCGAATACACCATCGGCAACATCTACTGCGATACCGATAATTTCCGGCTCATCCGGGCCTCGCTGGAAAAGCCCGCCTATAAAGAAAAGCTGCGCATCCGCTGCTACGGCGTGCCAAAGGCGGGGGATAAGGTCTTTGTGGAGCTGAAAAAGAAATGCGGCGGCGTAGTGTATAAGCGCCGGGTCACCGCGCCCCTGCCCCAGGCAGAGCGTTTCCTGCGCACCGAAACCGCCCCGGCCGAATGGGGACAGATCGGGCAGGAGCTGCAATGGTTCCAGCGCTTTTACGATACCATGCCCCGCATGTATATCGGCTATGACCGTACCGCTTGGGCGGGCACCGAAGACCCGGCGCTGCGGATCACATTTGATCGGAACATCCGCTGGCGGCGCGATCGCCTGACGCTGGACATGGGCGATGACGGTAAACGCCTGCTGCCGGAGGATCAGATCCTGATGGAGGTCAAGGCCCTCGGAGCCTGCCCTCTGTGGCTGTGCCGGGCGCTTTCCGCTCAGCATATTTATCCCGCCTCGTTTTCGAAATACGGGGCGTGCTACAAGGAAATGTGCCGGGAGGCCAATGCCCCCGCGCGGATGACCAATTCAAAGGAGGCGCATCGCTGTGCTTAACTCGATATTAGGGACCGAACTGACACTGACATCTTTTCTGATCTGCACGGGAGTTTCTCTGCTGCTGGGGGTGGGCACCGCGCTGGTGGCTGGCTACCGCAGCCGCAGCACCCAAAGCCTTGCCATCACGCTGGCGATCCTGCCGGCGGTGGTGCAGGCGGTCATTATGCTGGTCAACGGCAGCATCGGGGCCGGCATTGCCGTAGCAGGTGCCTTCAGCCTGGTGCGGTTCCGTTCCGCGCCGGGTACCGCCCGGGAGATCGCCGCCATTTTCCTGGCTATGGCCATTGGCCTGGCCACCGGCATGGGGTATGTGGGGCTGGCGGCGCTGCTGTTTCTCATCCTGGCCGGAGCCATGCTGGCGCTTACCGTGCTGCGCTTTGGCCAAAAGGAGGACGCCGGACGCATCTTGAAGATCACCATTCCGGAGGACCTGGATTATGACGGGCTGTTTGATGACCTGTTTGAGCGCTACACCACCGCCCACACGCTGGAAAAGGTGAAAACCACCAACATGGGCACCCTGTACGAGCTGCGCTACCGCATCACCCTGTGGCAGGAGCCGGTCCCCAAGGTGTTCCTGGATGAGCTGCGCTGCCGCAACGGCAACCTAAACATCACCTGCTGCCGGGAGGAAAGCCACGAAAGCCTGTAAACAGCGCAAAATATCCCCCTATCCGCTTTGGGTAGGGGGCTTTGTTTTAGAGGTCAGCCCGGCTCCTTCATGCGGTAGCCCACACCGATCTCGGTGAGGATATACTGCGGCTCAGCGGGGTTCTGCTCCAGCTTGCGGCGGATATTGGCCATATTGACCCGCAGCAGCTGGCTGTTGCCGCCGGCGGCATCGCCCCACATGGCCTCGCTGATGCGATCGTAGGTGAGCACCTTGCCCGCGCTGCGGCTCAAGAGCTCCACCAGGCGGTATTCATTGGCGGTGAGGTGCACCGGCTGCCCGGCCAATGTGACCAGGTGCTTATCATAGTCGATGGTCAGCTCGCCGGTGGTAAAGGCGGAAAGATTGGCGGCGGGCCCGGCCCGGCGCAGCGCTGCCCGGATGCGGGCCAGCAGCTCCGGGGAGCCGAACGGCTTGGTGATATAGTCGTCGGCGCCACTATCCAGGGCGGCCACCTTTTCGCTTTCCTCGGTGCGGGCGGAGACCACAATGACCGGCAGGCCATAGCGCTGCCGCAGCTCCCGCAGCAGCTCCAGCCCATCGGCATCCGGCAGGCCCAGATCCAGCAGCATGGCACTAAACTCCATCTTTTCCAGCGCCGCACGGGCCTGGGCGGCACAGGTAGCCACCTCCACGGTGTAGCCATCGCCCTCCAGCACGGTTTTCATAAAATTGCTGATGGAAAATTCGTCCTCGACGATCAGGATCTTATTCATCATGTTCTTCCTCCTCTATTTCCGCCAGCGGCAGCGTGATGCAAAAGCTGGCGCCCCCCTGCGGGCGGTTGGCGGCGGTAATCTGCCCGCCATGGGCATTTACTATGGTACGGCACACCGTCAGGCCGATGCCCATATTGCGGCGGTCGCTGCTGGTTTGCTCCGCGCGGGTGCGTATCCCATCAAAAACATTTTCCAGGCCGTGGCTATCCAGCCCCACGCCGTCATCCTCCACCCGGAGCTCCGCCTTGTCATTCCGGCGGCGGGCCGCCAGGGTGATGTTCTTTACTCTACCCCCGTGCAGGGCGGCGTTTTCCAGCAGATTCAACAGTACCTGCTCCATCAAGATGGCATCCATCGGGACCAGCAGCAGTTCATCGGGGGCGGTCACCTGCACGGCAAAATCGGGGTACCGCCGGCGGAACTTGGCCGCCGCGCTCGCCATAATCTCCTCCACCGCCTCGGGCTGGGTAATCAGTCTTGTTTCGCCGTCGCCGTTCAGCCGGGTGATGGTCAGGAGGTTTTCCACCATGTGGATGAGCCACTCCGATTCCTCCTCGGCGCTTCGCAGCAGCTCCCGCTGCTTCTCGGGCGGCAGGGTATCCTGCTGCTCCAGCACAGTATTGATGGCCCCTGAAATGGCCGTAAGGGGGGTGCGCAGATCGTGGCTGACCGCCCGCAGCAGGTTGCCCCGGGTGCGTTCCTTTTCGTTTTCGGCCCTCAGGCGCTGCTGGTCACGGCTGCGTATTGTCATGGCGCTGGTGAGGATACCCACCACAAACAGCGTTACAAAGGTGATGGGATAGCCGGGGCCGGAAAAGCTCAGCTTGGAAAAGGGCTCGGTAAAAAAGTAATTGACCACAAAGACCGAAAGCAGCGAGCCGAGCAGGCTCCACAGGTAGCCATTGGTAAAAAAGCCGGTGAGAAATACTGCCAGCACAAAGATGACCGGTGCGGTATCCTCGGCGTAGCCCATCTCCCCCAAATACAAGCAGATGAGCAGCGCACACAGGTGCAAAAGCAGCATGGTGATGGCATCCTGCTCCCATTTGGTATAGGTTTCATTCCGCTCGATCGGTGACATTGGGCCCCTCCCCCTTTCCTCTCTTTGGAATAATCATACCATTTCCCGGCGTTTTTGCAAGGTCCCTTATCAAAAAAATCCCCCGCGGATAAAAGCCCGCAGGGGAATATTTATTTGCCGAGGTATGCCTCACGGATGACCGGGTTTTCCAGGAGCTCGCGTCCCGCGCCCTCCAGAATGATCTCGCCGGTTTCCATTACATAGCCGCGGTCGGCGGTGTGCAGGGCCATATTGGCGTTCTGCTCGATGAGCAGGATGGTAACACCCTGCTTATTGATCTCCCGGATGATCTGGAAGATATCCCGCACGATGAGGGGGGCCAGCCCCAGGGAGGGCTCATCCATCATCATCAGCTTGGGACGGCTCATCAGGGCGCGGGCCACGGCCAGCATCTGCTGCTCGCCGCCGGAAAGGGTCCCGGCCAGCTGCCAGTGGCGCTCCTTCAGGCGGGGAAACAGCTCATAGCACCACTCGATATCGTCATCCAGCTTATCATGACGCAGGTAGGCGCCGATCTTCATGTTCTCCAGCACCGTCATATCGGGGAAAACCCGCCGGCCCTCCGGCACCAGGGTAATGCCCCGCTTGACGATCTCATCGCTGGGCTTGCCCAGCAGCTCCTCGCCATTGTAGGTGATGGACCCGGCCTGGGCCTTAACTTGGCCGGCGATGGTGCGCAGCGTGGTGGATTTGCCGGCGCCATTGGCGCCCACCAGCGTAACGATGCTGCCATCCGGCACCTCAAAGGAGATATTCTTTACGGCGCGGATCCCGCCGTAATTGACTTGTAATTCCTGTACTTTAAGCATCGAGATCCACCCCCAAATACGCATCAATAACCCGCTGATCCATCTGGACCGCCTCGGGTATGCCCTCAGCGATCAGCTTGCCGAATTCCAGCACATAAATGCGGTCGGAAATGCCCATGACGAGGTTCATGTGGTGCTCGATAAGCAGGATGCTGAGATCAAACTGTTCCCGGATCTCCCGGATGAATTCGGTGAGCTCCACCGTTTCCTGCGGGTTCATACCGGCCGCCGGCTCATCCAGGATGAGCAGGCGAGGATCGGTGGCCAGGGCGCGCGCGATCTCCAGCCGGCGCTGCTGACCGTAGGGCAGGTTGCTGGCGGTTTCATCCTTCAGCTCGGCCAGACCCACGATCTCCAGAAGCTCCATCGCCTCCCGGCGCATCCGGGTCTCCTCCTTGCCGTTCAGATGGAAGGTAGCCGCCAAAAAGCCGCCCTTGGCGTGCATGTGCTTGGCAATGAGAACATTCTCAAAAACAGTCAGATTGCCGAAGAGACGGATATTCTGGAAGGTACGGGCCAGGCCCATTTTGGTGATCTGATCCGGCGTTTTGCGCAGGGTGGGCTTCCCTGCGAATTTTTCCACATCGCTGCCGAGATAATCATGCTTGGCACGGCCGGTGGGATGCTCGCACAGATAGGGCCTGCCATCGAGATACAGGCAGCCATTGGTGGGGGCATATACGCCTGTCACCACATTGAATGCCGTGGTTTTGCCGGCGCCGTTGGGGCCGATGAGGGCCACGATCTCGCCCTCACGCACCTCCATCGAAAGGTTATCCACGGCCACCACGCCGCCGAACTGCATTGTCACATTTTCCAGCTTTAGAACGGGGTTACTCATTTGCCGCACCGCCTTTCACTGCTTTTTGGCCGGTAAACAGATTTTTGAAAAACCGGCCAATCTTGCCAAAGAACGCGAAGATGGCATCCCAGCTGAATTCCTTTGTGCCCATAAGGCCCTGCCGGTAGAACAGCACGATGACCATGATGACCACCGAGAACACTACCATACGGAAACCGTGGCCGAGCAGCGGAACCTTAAAGGTGCCGATCATGGTGGGGTTATCCAGGAAGCGCAGCCACCACTCGCTGCACGCCACATACAGGAAGGAGCCCAGCACCGAACCGGTGATGGAGCCGATGCCACCGATGACGACGATGAGCAGGATCTCATAGGTCATGGCCGTGGTAAAGTTCTTGGCGTGGGCATTGTACTGGAACATGGCCAGCAGCGCGCCGCCGATGCCCGCGAAGAAGCTGCTGGTGCAGAAAGAGAGCATCTTATGCTTCATCAGGTTGATGCCCATAGCCTCCGCGGCAATTTCATCCTCCCGGATGGCCTTAAAGGCCCGGCCGTAGGTGGAATTGATGAGCAGCACGATGATGGCGATACATACACCGGAAACGATAAACGGGAACAGGATGCTATCATAGCCCGTAAATTTGCGCAGGATGTTGGAGGCGTTGGTCAGCGGGCCCAGCTTCTCCCATTGGATCACCGCGCGGAGGATCTCCGCGAAGCCCAGGGTGGCAATGGCCAGGTAGTCGCTCTTCAGCCGCAGCACCGGCGCGCCGATGAGCGCCGCGAACAGCGCCGCCACCACACCGGCCAGGATTAGTGCCGGGATCTGCGGCATCTGGAACTGCACAATGCCGCCATCAAAGTACTGATAAACATTAATACGCTGGTCTACCGGAATGGTAAGGATAGCATAGGTATAGGCGCCCAGCAGCATAAAGCCTGCCTGGCCCAGGCTGAACAGCCCGGTAAAGCCGTTCAGCAGGTTCATGCTGACCACCAGCAGGGCGTAAATGGCACCCTTTTGCAGCACGGTGGAGAGCATCGAGCTTTTTAGCGGGCTGTTATCGATATACAGCAGCACACCCACCAGCACCGCTGCCAGAAGAAGGGAACAGATCAAATTGCGTGTTTTCTTGTTTTTCATCGTTTACACCTTCTCCTTCAGTTTCTCTCCAAACAGGCCGTTGGGCTTGATGAGGAGGATGATGATCAGCAGCGCAAAGGTAAAGGCATTGCTGAAGATGGAAATATCCTGGTTGGATTTGATGAATGTTTCGCAGATACCGATGATATAGGAGCCGATGACCGCCCCGGGCACCGAGCCGATGCCGCCGAACACCGCCGCCACGAAGGATTTGAGCCCCGGCATGGCGCCGATGGTGGGGCTGACCTGCCCGATGTAGCTGAAATACAGGATGGAGCCGACCGCCGCCAGGAACGAACCGATGACAAAGGTGATGGAAATGACCCGGTCGATGCGGATGCCCATGAGCTGCGCGGTATCAAAGTCCTTGGCCACGGCACGCATGGCCATGCCCATCTTGGTGTGCTTGATCACGATGACCAGCGCGATGACCAACAGGATGGTCAGCACGGGGGTGAGGATGGCCAGCCGCCGCACGGTGATGCCGCCGATCTGGATCTCGGTACGCAGCCAAGGGATATTGGGATAGGCCTGCGCCAGGCCGCCGGTGACATAGGTGGAAAGGTTCTGCAGCAGGTAGCTCACACCGATGGCGGAGATCATGACCGACATGCGGGGGGCGGAACGCAGCGGCTTGTAGGCCACTTTTTCTATCATCACGCCCAGCACCACCGTCAGGATTAGCGTCAATATCAAACCAACAGCAATGCTGCCGGCCCCCAAAAAGCCGCTGCTCCAGCTAGTGATATAGATCATGATGAAGCCCGCGACCATGAACATATCGCCGTGGGCAAAATTGATGAGCCGCAGGATGCCGTAAACCATGGTATAGCCGATGGCGATAAGCGCGTACAGGCTGCCGATGGTCAATCCGGAGATCAATATCTGGGCGTAGTAGGTAAAGTCATGCATATACACTGCCTCCGTAATAAAAAGGATATGCCGGGAAAAATGGCGCTGCGGTCCCCTTTGCCGGGGCTTTCATCCATCGCCGGGTCAAAGCCCTCGCAAAGAACGCCGCACCCATGCCGTTTGTTCTAAACGGCCACAAGCGCAGCGGGGGAAACCCAGTGGGTCTCCCTCGCCGCGCAGCCGTAGCTTTACATCATGCTGTTACAGCTTTTTTGCTATTACTCGATGGCAACAGAATCGGCAAATACAAAGCCCTCGGTGGTAGCAGTCTTGATGATGGCGTAGCTCTTAACTGCATCGCCGTTCTCATCAAACTTCAGGTCGCCGGTTACCAGGCCGGGAACATCCAGCGCGGCCAGAGCATCACGCAGGGTAGCGCCATCCAGAGACTGTGCTTTCTCCAGCGCGTAGTAGATGGCCATGTAGGCATCGTAGCCGCAGGCAGTCACGGCGGAGATCTCTTCGCTGTTGGAGTTATCGGTCAGGCGGGCGGAATCTTCTTTCAGCCAGGCCTTAAAGCCCTCGGCAAAGGCATTGGCAGCGGGGTTGGTGTCATCGCCCTCAATGAAGAAGGTGGAGAAGTAAACACCGTCAATGGAAGCGCCAGCTTCCACTACACGCTGGATGATGGAAACATCGTCCCAGGTATCGGAGGCGAGGATGCAGCCGTTGATGCCGGCCTCACGCGCCTGCTTGATGATGAAGGGAGCAGTCTCGATGGAGGTGGGGGCAAAGATGGCCTCAATGCCCTGAGAAGCCAGGCTGGCCATGGTGCCAGAGAAGTCGGTCTCACCGGTCTGGAAGTTGACTTCCACGACCTCGCCGCCCAGCGCCTCAAAGGCCTTTACAAAGTAGGTGCCCAGACCGGCGGAGTAGTCGTCACCGGCCTCGGTGATAACGGCAGCCTTAGTCACGCCCTGCTTCTTGGCAAATTGCGCATCAGCTACGCTCTGGAAGGGATCGATGAAGCAGACTCGGAAGTAATAGTCATTGCCCTGGGTAACCTGGGGATTGGTGCAGGAGGTTCCGATCGCCGGGATCTTGGCCTGCTCAAAATAAGGGCCGCCGGCAATGGCGCAGCTGGAACCATAGGTACCCAGTACAGCGGTCACGCCCTTGGAAACCAGCTGCTGGGCAGCGGTGGGCGCCTTGGAAGAATCGGACTGGTTATCGGCATAGGTCAGCTCGATTTTGTATTCCTCACCGCCAATGGTAACGGTGGGATACAGAGAATTGGCGTACTGGATGCCGAGGATCTCTTTTTTGCCGCCGGCGCCGTTCTGGCCGGAGGTGGGTTCAAACACGCCGATGGTGATAACTTTTTCATCGGTGGGGGTGGGATTCTTTTCGCCGCCGCAGGCTACCATGGAAACGACCATGACCAGGCACAGCAGAATCGCGATCAGTTTTTTCATCTTTCTATTCCTCCTTATGGAATGATGGGATTGTACCTCCGAAGGCGTACACTTGTACGCCGGGGGAAGATATTAGTAGTATTATAGCAACCGTTCCCTCATTTGGCTACTATTTTTTTATTGCATTTTCGTCGCTTTGTAGCTTAAAATCGCTCCGACTTGTTTATTTTGACGAATAGAATTTGCAGGCTGCCCTTCATTTCGCTAAAGTGTTTTTCACTCCCGCATTTTTACTTTGTCCGCTGTGCGCCATCGGGGGACACTTCTTTCTCCTTTTAATGTAATTTTGTGCAACTTCTCGGCACGCCTTCCTGCATTTTGGCCGCAGTTTATTCGCATTTTGTTCTTATTATCCCTGCATTGACTATCCCATTTTCTTGTGATACCATATAGGTATCACCAATTAAGGAGGACTTTTCCATGAGCAAAATTCAGAAAATCTACGATTACCTCAAAGAATGCAACGGTTTCTTCTTTGCCAGCTGTGATGGCGATAAGCCCCGCGTGCGCCCCTTCGGCTTTATGATGATCTTCGAGGATAAGCTGTACTTCGGCATGGGCACCCATAAGGAAAGCTACAAGCAGGTCAAGGCCAATCCCAATGTGGAGATCTGCGCCATGAACCCCGATGGCAGCTTTATCCGTGTCAAGGGCGTTGCCAACTTTGATATGCGCCCTGAAGTTCAGGCCCATATGTTTGAGGTTTCCCCCAGCCTGCGCAAGATCTACAATGAGGAATCCGGCCTGACTCAGGCTACTTTCTACCTCACCGATATCGTAGCCGAAACCAGCAAGGACAATGTTTTCACCCCCATCACCGATTGATCCATGCACCACTCTTTCCCCCGGGCAGCCTTGTCCGGAGGGATTTTTCTTTATCCCGGCCGAGTGCAGACCGCTGGCTCGGGGCGCAGCCCCTTCCGGCTCCGCCGGAAGTAAGCAGGCTTCGCCTGCTTTCCGCCGCCTGCGGCGGCGGGGGCTGCGCCCCGGCCTTTCCCCTGCACCCACCCTCCCCACGCAAAAACCCGCCCCGGTGCTTCCACACCAGGGCGGGTTCTATCATTATGAATTATCGTTCGACCAGTGCCTGCAATTTCTTCAGCGCGCCGCTGTCGCCAGTATTGTAAATCTGTTGCAGTACAAGGACATCTTTGATGTTCTTTTCCTCCACCAGGTCATAGATCGAACCCTTGTAGTACCGGAAATCGATCCAGTACAGGTACTGGTAGTGGTCCACCAGGTAGGGGATCAGCGCATTGCCGTAGCTGTCCTTTATCACCAGGCAGGCGGAACCATCGGTAATCTCCGGGTTTTCCACCACGCTGTACGGCTGGTCGCCGCCTGCAAAGGCCCCGTACTTCATGCTGTTGCCATAGCCGGAAACATCATTCACCACGAACCAGTCGTAGGTGGTGCCATCGGCCATGGTCATCTTCATTTTGTTGGTGCCCATCGGCTTGTAGGCGATCACCGTATCGGGATTGGCCCCCAGCGAAGTAATGCCGCTGACTGAATAATAGGTCCCCAAAAAGTTCGGGAACTCCACCTGCTCAAACTGATCCAGCATGTGCGGGGTCAACCCAGCCGCCTTGGCGTACTGGGTGTAGGCGTAGTAAGCGCCCAGCGCCGTCCAGTGGTGGTCGGTGTGGAAGTAGATATACTCATCCACATGCTCCCGCAGCGCGTCAAAGACCTCCACCCCATTGATATCCGCCGCCATGCGGCTGTAAATATACCGGATGGCCTCCCGCTGATCGCTGATGTGCAGCTCCTTCTGCAAGGAGTCACTCAGCAGCACACCGCCATTGATCGGCGCAACCAGGCTGTATAGCTGAGCCTTGCCCGCCAGCCGTTTATCCATCTCATTCAGGATAGCCGCGTACCAGTCGGAATTCTCCTGCTGGAAATAATAAAGTCCATAGCCCACATTCCCACTGACGAAAATCCCGCTGATCATCTCGCCGTCAGCGCTTACATTACCATCGCGGGGCGGCTCGGTATTGTTATCCTGCTGGGGATCATCGGTCTTATTTTCAGGATCATCTTTCGGCAGGGTGGGCAGCTCTCCCTGCCCCCCTTCGATATCCGGGATCTCCTCGCCCTGATTTTCGCCGCCCACTATCACATCACTGCGGATGCCGTAAAGGCTCTGTACCACCTTATTCCCGCCAATGAGCAGCTCCCGCAGTGGGTAGGTATCGGCATACCAGGTATCTATCCCGCTAAACCACTTTCCACTCCAGAAGCTTTCCCAGGTAAAGGCCGGGAACTCGGTCAGCTTTCGTTTCTCTATCTCACTTTCGGTGGGCCGGGGCAAAAAGATGCCAATGACGCACAGCACCGCCAGCACGCCAAAGAACGCCGTCAGTTTTATCCACCGGGTCCTGCTCTCCCGATCCGTTTGCTTCATCCCGTTCCCTCCTTTTTCGCGCCCCACTCATACTTTGTATGGGGGCATAGTTTCTGCCCTGCTTATCGGCTCGTTAAAAAGCCGGTTTCCAGTCTTGGCCGGTCCCTGCAAACCGCGGGTAAATCACCCCTGCATCTCCGCCAATCCGCAAAAACCGCGGGGATCGGGGCGCAGCCCGCCCGCCCGGAGGACGGGCTCCGCGCGCTTCGCGCGCGGCTTTCGGCTTCGCCGAAAGGGGCTGCGCCCCGCCTTCCCCCGCATGCTTTTCTTTCCTCAGAACTGGAAATACAGGAACGGATTGTAGCTGTCCCCGGCCAGCGCCATTGCCGCCAACAGCAGCAGCAGAACCGGATGGATCACTTCCCATACGGCAGCCGCGCCCCGCAGCAGCCGGTTCCCGGCAAAGACGCTGTCCCCCTGGGCCGCCGCCTTCCAGCGCTGCCACAGCTTTGCCGTCAGCGGCGTGCAGGCCACACAGGCCACCAGCAGCAGGAAAATGTTATTCTTCAGGCTGAGGCCCGCCGCCATACCGGCCGCGGCCGTCCCGCCGCCAAAGAGTCCCCGCAGCGCCATGCCCAGCGCCGCCGCATCGCGGAAGCGGAAGATGACCCAGCAGAAGTATACAATAATGAGCAGGAAGAGGTGCCGCAGCACCGCCGGTATCCGTTGCTGCTTCTCCCCCAGCAGGAATTTTTCAATGACAAGAAACAGGAAAAAGTACAGTCCCCACAGCACATAGTTCCAGCTGGCGCCATGCCACAGGCCGGTCAAACCCCACACAATGAACAGGTTGAGGAGCTGCCGCCCCTTGCCCCGGCGGTTGCCGCCCAGCGGGATATACACATAATCCCGGAAGAAGGTGGAAAGCGAAATGTGCCACCGCCGCCAAAAATCGGTGACGGAGGAGGCGATATAGGGATAGTTGAAATTCTCCTTATAATGGAACCCGCACATCAGCCCCATGCCGATGGCCATATCGGAATAAGCCGAAAAATCCAGATAGATCTGCAGCATATAGCACAGCCCGCCCAGCCACAGTCCCGTCGTCGGAATCTTCGCCAGCCCCTCGGTGGTCATGGGCAGCCAGCGGTCAGCCAGCACCGCCACTGAATTGGCCAGTACCGCCTTTTTGGCCAGCCCCACCGTAAAACGGCTGATGCCCCGGCTCACTTCCTCCGCGTGCACCTGGCGCTTCGCCAGGTCCTGCGCCACATCCCGGTACCGCACAATGGGCCCGGCAATGCACTGGTGGAACAGGCTGGCATACAGCAGCAGAATCCAGTATTTCTTCTGGGCCCGTACCTCGCCGCGGTATACATCCACCACATAGCTGATTAGCTGGAAAGTGTAGAACGAAATACCGATCGGCAGCACGATCTGCGGGATCACTTCCGGCCAGCCGAAAAGGCTTTGCAGGTTCCCCATCAGGAAGCCCGTATACTTAAAGATGCCCAGCACCAGCAGCACCAGCGCCACGCACAGGCTCAGGTGCAGCTTTTTACGCTGCGGCTCCCGCTCGATGCAGATAGCAAAAAACCAGCACAGGGCGGTATCCAGCAGGAGCAGCACCACATACCGCGGTCCCGCCCAGCTGAAGAACACCAGCGAGAAGAGAAGCATGGCAATATTCTTCTGTCGCGCGCCGCGCAGCGCCGCCTGGCTCACCAGGTTCAGCGCCAAAAAAAGAAACACAAACAGCAGGCTGGAAAATACCATCTTGTCCTCCCAAAAGAGCAAAAAAACGCCAAAAAAGTCCCCATTCCCGGCGCGAAAAACTCTGTCGGAAACAGGAACCCGCTGTATTTAGTGTAGTCTTATTCTTCCCTATTTGCAAGGGGACAAATATTAAATTTTTATAAATTCAGCACAAAGGTTTGCTTAAAGCAAAAGCCCCTACGGCCCGCAGGGCAAACCGCCTTTTCAAGCGGTTTCGGCGGGGCTCCGCCCCGCCTGCGGCCGCCTGCCGGCGGCAGGCCCTGCGGACCCCCGGAGCCTGCACAAGCCACGGGTTCGGGGCGCAGCCCGGCGGCTTCGCCGCCTAAGTGGCGGACCCCATGGGCCCGCCACTACCGCCGCCTGCGGCGGCGGGGGCTGCGCCCCCTCTCGCCCCCAACATCACCCCGCAAAAGCACCCCCACCCGGTCTCCCGGATGGGGGCTCTCCACTTTTGCTCATTTCCCGTAGGAATCATAAACCTCTTTCAAAAGGTGCGGGTAATCGGTCATAATGCCGTCCGCCCCTATTCCGATGAGATACCGCATCTCCTCCGGGTCGTTGATGGTCCAGTAGTGTACCGCCAGGTTGTGGCTGTGCATCCGCTTTACAAAGGCCTCGGTCGCCAGGTTTAGGATGGAAGCCTTCACCGGCAGCTGGAATACGCACATCTGGTCGCCGAAGAACACATCCGCGTTCACTGCCTGCAAAAGGTAGAACTTTGCCACGCCGCCTACCCCCGGCGAGCACATAAAGCTCTCCGGCACCTCCCCGGCCTTTTGCAGCCGCTGGTACTCCTCGTATATCTCATCGTGGAAGCTGGCCAGCACCACCCGGTCCCAGGCATCGTACTGCTCCAGCAGGCGCAGCACCTCCTTCATGGCCTTCATGCCGGTCTCTCCGCTCTGCTTTATCTCCACATTGATGCGGTTCTGCGGGAAGGCCGCCAGCAGCTCCTCCAGCGTCGTCACCAAGAAGACCTCCTCGTCCCTCGGCGTCACCCCATCAGGGTACTCCACATCAGCCGGAGTCTTTTGCCGCCCGTCCCTATCGGTAAAGCGTACCCGCTCCCCGCTCAGCTGCATCTCCTCGGTGGGGTTGGTGTAGCCAAAGTCCACCTTCTGCGCCATCAGGTCGCTGTAATTCCAGTCGATGATCCGCCCGGTCACATTGGTCTTGCGGTCCAGCGTCGTATCGTGAGAAAGGATGACCACCCCGTCCCTGGTAATGGAAACATCGGTCTCCATCATTGCATTTTTATCCACGCTGTATGCATTATAGAAAGCCTCCAGTGTATTATCCGGGAACTCCTTATTCCCGCCGCCGTGGGCGATCAGCAGCGGCAGCGCGCCCTCCTTCATCATCGGGTTCGCCAGGGCATAGTTCTCCCGCCGGGGCAGTACCCCCAGCACCGCGTAAAGGAGGATCAACCCCGCCAGAATCCCCAGCACGATCCTCCAGCCTTTCTTCAGTCCCTTCTTTTTGGTCATTGTCTGCTCTGCCATGGGCCGCTCCTCCCTGTTTCTCCTGTTCTTGCGCATCTTGCTTTTTCATTATAGCAAATTCTCCCCCGCAGCGCAAAGCAAAAAACCACCCCCACCCGGTCTCCCGGATGGGGGCAGTCGTTTTTCTGTTGCGGCTTATTTCCCGGCCTTGATGGCAGCCTGCGCGGCAGCCAGACGGGCGATCGGTACACGGAAGGGAGAGCAGGAAACATAGTCCAGGCCTACACGGTCGCAGAACTCCACGCTGGTGGGGTCGCCGCCGTGCTCGCCGCAGATGCCCAGGCCCAGGTTGGGACGGGTCTGGCGGCCCAGCTTCACGCTCATCTCGATGAGCTTGCCGACGCCCTTCTGGTCCAGATGGGCAAAGGGATCGCTCTCGTAGATCTTGTTCTCATAGTAATAATTGAGGAACTTACCCGCGTCGTCGCGGCTGAAGCCGAAGGTCATCTGGGTCAGGTCGTTGGTGCCGAAGGAGAAGAAGTCCGCCTCGGTCGCGATCTCGTCGGCGGTCAGGGCCGCGCGGGGGATCTCGATCATGGTGCCTACTTCGTACTTCATGTCCACGCCTGCCTCGGCAATCAGCTTATCGGCAGTCTCTACTACGATATCCTTAACGAACTTCAGCTCTTTCACCTCGCCTACCAGCGGGATCATGATGTGAGGAGTGATCATGGTGCCCAGCTTCTTGGAGGCGGAGATGGCAGCCTTGATCACAGCGGTGGTCTGCATCTCGGCGATCTCAGGGAAGGAAACCGCCAGACGGCAGCCGCGGTGGCCCATCATCGGGTTGAACTCATGCAGGGAAGCGATAACGGCCTTCAGCTCGTCCACGCTCATGTTCAGCTCACCGGCGATCTCCACGATATCCTCTTCCTTGGTGGGCAGGAACTCATGCAGAGGGGGATCCAGGTAACGGATGGTCATGGGGCGCTCGCCCATTACCATGTACATGGCCTCAAAGTCGCCCTCCTGATAAGGCTCTACCTTGGCCAGTGCGGCGCGGCGCTCCTCTACGGTGCGGGCCACGATCATCTCACGGACCGCCTTGATGCGGTCGCCCTCAAAGAACATGTGCTCGGTACGGCACAGGCCAATGCCCTCAGCGCCAAAGTCAACAGCGTGCTTGGCGTCGCGGGGGTTATCGGCGTTGGTAAAGACCTTCAGGCGGCGGACGCTGTCAGCCCAGCCCATAAAGCGGCCGAAATCGCCGGAAATGGTCGCATCGGTGGTGGGGATAGCCTCGCCGTAAATGCAGCCGGTGGAGCCGTCCAGAGAGATCCAGTCGCCCTCGCGGTAGGTCTTGCCACCCAGGGTGAACTGCTTCTTGTCATAGTCTACATTGATATCGCCGCAGCCGGAAACACAGCAGGTGCCCATGCCGCGGGCTACTACGGCGGCGTGGCTGGTCATACCGCCGCGCACGGTCAGGATGCCCTGAGAAACCACCATGCCCTCGATATCCTCGGGGGAGGTCTCCAGACGGACCAGGATGACCTTCTTCATCTTGCCGCTCTCTACGGCGTTCTTGGCATCCTCAGCGGTGAATACCACCTGGCCGCAGGCAGCGCCGGGGGAAGCCGCCAGGCCCTTGCCGATAACCTCGGCCTTCTTCAGCGCCTCAGCGTCAAACTGGGGATGCAGCAGGCTGTCCAGCTGCTTGGGCTCTACGCGCAGCACTGCCTCTTTCTCGGTGATCATGCCCTCGTCCACCAGGTCAACGGCGATCTTCAGGGCGGCGGCAGCGGTGCGCTTGCCGTTACGGGTCTGCAGCATATACAGCTTGCCGTTCTCGATGGTGAACTCCATATCCTGCATGTCGCGGTAATGCTTCTCCAAACGGGAGGCAATGTCCACAAACTGCTTATAAACCTCAGGCATCTCCTCCGCCAGCTTGCTGATGGGGGAAGGAGTACGGATACCGGCTACTACATCCTCGCCCTGGGCGTTGATGAGGTACTCGCCGAACAGCGCCTTCTCACCGGTGGCGGGGTTACGGGTAAAGGCTACGCCGGTGCCGCTGGTGTTGCCGCTGTTGCCGAATGCCATGGACTGAACATTGACGGCGGTGCCCCAGTCGTAGGGGATCTCATTCATGCGGCGATAAACATTGGCACGGGGGTTATCCCAGCTGCGGAATACGGCCTTGACAGCCTCGATGAGCTGAACCTTGGGGTCCTGGGGGAAGTCCTCGCCCTTTTCCTTCTTGTAGAACTCCTTGAAACGGACCACCAGCTCCTTCATGTCCTCGGTGTCCAGGTCCACATCGTTCTTTACGCCCTTCTTTTCCTTCAGCTCGTCAATGATCTCCTCGAAGCGCTTCTTGGAAAGCTCCATAACAACATCGGAGAACATCTGGATGAAACGGCGATAGCTGTCGTAAGCAAAGCGGGGGTTGTTGGTCTGCTTGGCCAGGCCCTGTACGGATTCGTCGTTCAGGCCCAGATTCAGGATGGTATCCATCATGCCGGGCATGGAAGCGCGGGCGCCGGAACGCACGGAGACCAGCAGGGGGCTCTCCACATCGCCAAACTTCTTGCCAACCTTCTTTTCCAGCTTCTCCAGGTATACAAAGATGTCAGCCATGATATCCTCATTGATCTGGCGGCCATCGGTGTAGTACTGGGTGCAGGCCTCGGTGGTAATGGTAAATCCGGGGGGCACGGGCATGCCGGCATTGGTCATCTCGGCCAGGTTGGCGCCCTTGCCGCCCAGCAGCTCACGCATGTCCTTGTTGCCCTCTTCAAACATATAGAGGTACTTTTTCTTGCCGCTTTCCGCAGCGTGTTTCTTCCCAAACATTTTAGCGTTGTCCTCCTTAGATAAATTAAATTCTCCGGTCAGGCTACGGGGGAAATGCCTGTCCGGCACATTGGCGCATTGGCACCATTGTTATTATTATAACACGCTTTCATGCGAATGCCACAGTTTTTTTGATAGATTTTCGGTCTGTTTTCATAGGATTTCTCCTATAAGTTGCTGCAAAAATGCCTTATTCTCCCCTTCCCAGGCCAAAGCTCTCCTTTCCTCTGTGGATAACGCCTAATTTTCCCGCCCGGCGGCGGCATTTTTTCTCCCTCTTTAGCCGCTTCTCCCCTTGCAAAAGCCCGCCAAACAGCCCATAATATTAAATAGATAATGTCCCCGTGCGGCCTGCGGCCCGCCGCCGCCCTTGGCGGGTCATAGCCCTTGCCGCCTTGCGGTGCCCCCTCCCCCTCCTAATTTATCAGAAAAGGAGAATCCCCATGCCCAAAACCGACCCCGCCCGCGAGGCGCTGCTCACCGCGCTGGAGGCCTCCGGCGTTTCCATCCCCCTGTGGGATGGCATCCTCATCGAGGAAACCGTCCGCGTCGCCCCCGGCGCCACCATCCTGCCGGGCTGCATCCTGCGGGGCAATACCACCATCGCTGCCGGTTCGGTCATCGGCCCCGGCAGTGTCCTCACCGATGCCGTCATCGGCAAAAACTGCATCGTCAAAAACACCTACATCACCGAATCCACCCTGGAGGAGAATGTCTCCATCGGGCCGTTTTCTCAGGTCCGCCCCGGCTGCCACATCGCCGCGGGGTGCAAAATCGGCGACTTCGTGGAGGTCAAAAACTCCCATATTGGCCAAAAGACCGCCATTGCCCACCTCACCTATGTCGGCGATACCGACTGCGGCAGCGGGGTGAATTTCGGCTGCGGCGTGGCCATCGCCAATTTTAACGGCAAGGAAAAGTTCCGCACCACCATCGGCGATGGCGCTTTCCTCGGCTGCAATACCAATCTCGTCGCCCCCGTCACCATCGGGGCCGGCGCCTACACCGCCGCCGGGGCCACCGTCACCCGGGATGTCCCCGAGGACGCCATGCTCATCGCCCGCGCCGAGCAGACCGTCAAGCCTGGTCTGGCCCGCCGCTTCCGCCGGGAGAAAAAATAAGGTTCCGCCTCCGGCGGGGACGCCTCCTCGGCAAATATCAGTCCCGCACCCCAACCGCCGCGAAGCCGCTTTATCAAAGTTTCTTCTCGCCTCCGGCGGGGATAAGTCACCAATAGGTGACAGTCAGTACGGCTCGCCGCCGGGGCGTTCCTTTTACTCGTGTAAAAGGAACCAAAACACGCTTGGGGCTCCGCCCCAAGACCCCTGTCGCTGGCTGTGCTGGATACGGATTTGTTTTTCCCTCAATGATCAGGAAAAACAAATCCGTACTGCGCACAGAATCGCTCCCAAGGTAGCCGCAGGCGCATCTGCCCTTTCCCCCCACCCCCTTTCCCGAGGCGGGAAAGGGGCTCGGATGGGCTGGCAATTAAAAACCGACAGCAACACTCTCGGGGTGTTAGGGTTTGCAAAACCCGCAAGCCTCCGACCTTAAAGTATTTGCTTTCCTTTCCCATAGTTCCCTGTCGCGCCCCCACCCCCGGGCACACACACCGCCACGGTGTTTGACCATATTATTATCATTTCAGTAGGGAGTAGAAAAAATCATGAAAAGTATCCACGGAAAAGACATCAAAATCTTCGCCTGCAATTCCAACAAAAAGCTGGCGGAAGACATCGCCGCCGCCATGGGCCTGCCGCTGGGCCGCTGCACCGTCGGCGCGTTTGCCGATGGCGAAGTCTCCATCTCCATCGAGGAATCGGTCCGCGGTTCCGATGTGTTCATTGTCCAGTCCACCTGCGGCCCCGTTAATAATAACCTGATGGAGCTGCTCATCATGATCGATGCCCTCAAGCGCGCTTCCGCTGGCCGCATCACCGCCGTCGTTCCCTACTACGGCTACGCCCGCCAGGATAGAAAGGCCAAGGCCCGCGATCCGATCTCTGCCAAGCTGGTGGCCGATCTCATCTCTGTCGCCGGTGCCGACCGTGTCCTCAGCATGGATCTCCATGTGGCACAGATTCAGGGCTTCTTCAATATCCCGGTGGATCACCTGATGGGTACCCCCATTCTGGCCCCCTATTTTGTCGAAAAGTTCAAGAACCTCCCCCGCGAGGAGATCGCCGTCGTTTCCCCCGATCTGGGCTCCGTCACCCGTGCGCGTAAGTTTGCCGAGCGGCTGGATTGCCCCCTGGCCATCATTGATAAGCGCCGTCCCCGCGCCAATGTCAGCGAGGTCATGAATATCATCGGTGATGTTCACGGCAAGACCGTAGTGCTGGTGGATGATATGGTGGATACCGCCGGTACCCTCTGCCACGGTGCCGAAGCCCTCATCAAGCTGGGCGGCGCCAAGGAGGTTTATGCCTGCGCTACCCATGGCGTTCTTTCCGGCCCGGCCCTCCAGCGCCTCACCGATAGCGTCATTACCGAAACAGTGTTCCTGGATACCATCCCCGCCAAGGAAGGCTCCGAAGCCGCCCGCATCAAGATGCTCTCTGTCGCCCCCGTCTTTGCCGAGGCCATCAGCCGCATCTATGAGGACAAGCCCGTCTCCCCGCTTTTCACTTGATTTCCCCCGAATTTTTATGGTATGCTTTGGCAGGAGAGAACCGTTCTCTCCTGCCGTTTCTCTCCCAAGGAGGCTATATGGGATTTTTTAAGAAAAAACAGCCGGCCGCAGCATCAATCCCGGTCCATGGTCCGGTGGAATTTATCATCTGCGGGCTGGGCAACCCCGGCAGCAAATACGGCAATACCCGGCACAATATCGGCTTCTGCGCGCTGGATGTCCTGGCCAAGGACTGCGGCGCCGCCGTGGAGCGCTCCCGCTTCCATGCCATGACCGGTGAGGCCATGCTGGATGGCCGGCATATCCTGCTGATGAAGCCCGCCACCTACATGAATCTTTCCGGGCAGGCCGTACAGGAAGCCATGCGGTTCTATAAGCTCCCCCCGGAGCGGCTTATTGTCCTTTCGGACGATATCAGCCTACCGGTGGGCAAAATGCGCATCCGCACCAAAGGCTCCGCCGGCGGCCACAATGGCCTCAAGGATATCATCCTCAAGCTGGGCAGCGATAATTTCCCCCGCATTAAATTTGGCGTGGGGGCCAAACCGAACCCGGAATATGACCTGGCCGATTGGGTGCTGGGACAGTTTACCGAAGCGGAGGGCAAAGCCCTGTATCCCCTGCTGCAAAATACCGCCGAGGCCTGCACCCTCATCATGCAGGGCAAGCCGGAGGAAGCCATGAGCCGCTTTAATTAAGGACCCACCGCCAGCTAAAAAATCACACTCTGTTCCCACCGCCGCAGCACCGGGTAACCGGTCTTCGGCGGCAATGTTCGTTGGTCCGCCTTCGGCGGGAGATCTTCCTCGGAAAAACATAGTCCCGCCCCCCAACCGCCGCGACCCCTTTTATACCAAGTTTCATCTCGCCTGTCGGCGTCGCGGAGTTTTATAAAAGGTTTTCATTTGCACGCCTGCCCGGCGTGGGGTTACTTTTCTGTGAAGAAAAGTAACCAAAAGTCACTCGGGGAGGACCCCGAGACCCCACGCGTCGGTACGCCCCGTATAATCGGGGCCCCCGCAAGGTCGCAAGACCTTGTGGGGAAAGGAGGATGCACCGCAGCGGGGAGGGCTGCCCGGAGCAAAGCGCAGGGTCAGCCCGACTTAAGCGAAGGTTGCGTCCGACGCGACGACGCTTATAAGGTATTTATTTTAATTCGGTTTCTGCAATATCCAAAATAAAATGCGCCGCAGGCACCTTGAGAGCGTATCTGCGGCAAGGGGGTCTTGGGGCGCAGCCTAAAGTGCGTTTTGGTATGGGGCCCCCGGCGGGACGCAAGGCCCGCTGGGGAAAGGAGGAGCGGCGGAGCGTTGGAGGGTTGTCTGATAGCGACCCGACATGGAGCAAATCCCGCGACGACGCGTACGCACAAAAGGAACGCCCCGCCGGCGAGGCGTACAGGTCGTCACCCTGCGGTGACTCCGCGACGCCGCCAGGCGACCACAAATTCACACAATAAATCCCAGTCTCACTCCCCCAATAAAATCCACTATTTATGCGATCTTCGCCCAGTATTTCCCCATTTTGTAAATCTTCCGTAAATAAAAGTGAATTATTAACCTTTCACATGCAAAAAAGGCTCCATTTTGCCGTAATAGTGAAAGGCCTTTTCCCACCCCAATCAGGAGGTACCCTATGCTTCAAAAGCTCCAAAATTTAGCCGCTTTCTCCTCTGCCCGCGATGCGCTGCGCGCGGGCAAAAGCCCCCTGCTGCTGGATGGCCTTGCCGCCGTCCATAAGGCCCACTTCGCCGCCGCCCTGTGCCGGGAACTGGGCCGGGGCGCCGTCCTCCTCACCGATGAGGAGGCTGCCGCCACCCGCCTGATGGAGGATATCAACCGCTTTTACGGCGAGGAACGGGCGCTGCTGTACCCCGAGCGGGAGTTCACCTACCACAGCGTGGAAAGTGTAAGCCGGGAATATGAGCAGCTGCGGCTGGGCGTCCTGCGGCGGCTGCAAAGGGACCCTTCCCTCATCGTGGTGGGGACGGTGACCGCTGCCCTGCAGCCCACCCTGCTGCCGGAGCAGCTTTCGGCCGCCACGCTGAGCCTGCGTGTGGGGCAGGAATACCCACCCCAAAAGCTGCTGGAATTTTTGGTGCAGGCGGGCTACCAGCGGGCCGAGCAGGTAGAGGGCATCGGGCAGTTCGCGGCCCGGGGCGGCATTGTGGATTTTTACCCGCCGCAGTACAGCTGGCCCATCCGGCTGGAATACTGGGGGGACGAGGTGGATTCCATCGCGGCTTTTTCGCTGGAAAGCCAGCGGCGCGAGGACAGCATGAAGCTGGTGGAGATCACCCCAGTGCGGGAGCTGCTGTACCACCCCGCCGAGCTGGCCGCCCAGCTGAAAGAAAAGCTTTCCCGGCTGAGCCAGAAGCAGAAAGCCCTGTGCGAGGAGACCCTACGGCAGGATATGGAGCTGCTGGAGGGCGGTGTGGCCCTGCCGGCCGCCGACCGCTATGCCGGGCTGCTGTGCCCGGCGGGCAGCAATCTGCTCTCCTACCGGGGGGAGCGGCTGCTGCTGCTTTCCGAAGGGGTGAACCTGAAGGAGAGCCTGAACCACACCTGCTGGCAGCAAAAGCAGGATGTGACCGCCCTGCTGGAGGAGGGAACTCTGGTCCCGGGCTGCGCTTTTCTGTTCCCGGAGGCGGGGGTGCTGGCGGAGGAGCTGCCCGTCCTCCCCACCGTCATTCTGGATAGCTTTCCCCGCAGCTACCCCGGCCTGCCGCTGGCGGGGCTGTACCATGTTGCGGCCAATGCGCTTTCGGTTTGGGGCGGGGCGCTGGACCCCCTGTGTGAGGACCTGGAAAGCTACCGGCAGCGGGACTGGACCATATGGCTGCTGGCCGGTACCGAACGCGGCGCCCTGGCGCTGACCGAGGACCTGACCCGCCGGGGATTTGCGGCGAGATTTGTAAAATCTCAGGAAAATATTACAACCGGTAAAATATTTGTGCTGCCCGGCAGTCTTTCCTCCGGCTTTGAATACCCCGAACTGCGGTGGGCTGTCATTACCACAGCCAAGGGCGGCAGCGCCACCGCCGCTAAAAACCGCCGCAAGGCCCGCCGGCAGCAGGGCGAGGTGCTGCGGGAACTGACCGACCTGACCCCCGGGATGGCGGTGGTCCATGCGGCGCACGGCATCGGCATTTTTGAGGGCATCGTCAAGCAGGAAATCGGCGGCGTCACCAAGGATTACATCAAGATCCGGTATGCCGGCACCGATATGCTGTATGTCCCCGTCACCCAGCTGGACCTGGTGACCAAATATGTGGGCGGCAAGGATGAGCAGACCGTTAAGCTGAACCGGCTGGGCGGCAACGAATGGAGCCGCACCCGGCAGCGGGTCAAAAAATCGGTGGAGGATATGGCGGCGGAGCTCATTCAGCTGTATGCCAAGCGCAGCACGGTAAAGGGCTTTGCCTTTAGCCCGGACAGCGACTGGCAAACCGAGTTTGAGCAGCGCTTTGAATACGAGGAAACCGACGATCAGCTGCGCTGCATCGAGGAGATCAAGCACGATATGGAGCAGCCCGCCCCCATGGACCGGCTGCTGTGCGGCGATGTGGGCTTTGGCAAAACGGAGGTCGCCCTGCGGGCGGTCTTTAAGTGCGTGCTGGATGGCAAGCAGTGCGCCGTGCTGGTGCCCACTACCATCCTGGCGTGGCAGCACTACCAGACCTTCCTGCGGCGGCTGGAGGGCTACCCCGTCACAGTGGAGCTGCTTTCCCGGTTCCGCACCCCGAAGCAGCAAAAGGCCATCCTGCAAAAGCTGGCGGACGGCAAGATCGATGTGGTGGTGGGCACCCACCGCCTGGTACAGGAGGATGTGCGCTTTAGGGATCTCGGCCTCTGCGTCATTGATGAAGAGCAGCGCTTTGGCGTGAAGCAGAAGGAGAAATTCAAGCAGCTGAAGGGCAGCGTGGATATCCTGACCCTTTCCGCCACGCCCATCCCCCGGACGCTGAACATGGCGATGAGCGGCATCCGGGATATGTCGGTCATCAACGAGGCGCCGCAGGACCGCCACCCGGTGCAGACCTATGTGCTGGAGTACGATGACCACATCATCACCGAAGCCATCCGCAAGGAGCTGCGGCGGGGCGGGCAGGTATTTTACCTGCACAACCGCATCGATAACATCGAGCTGACGGCCGCCCACCTGCGGGAGGAGCTGCCGGAGGCCCGCATTGTGACCGCCCACGGCCGGATGAGCGAGGATGAGCTTTCCGATATCTGGCAGCGGCTGCTGGAGCGGGAAATTGATATTCTGGTGTGCACCACTATCATCGAGGCGGGGGTCGATGTCCCCAACTGCAACACCCTCATCATCGAGGACGCCGACCGGATGGGGCTTTCGCAGCTGTACCAGCTGCGGGGCCGGGTGGGGCGCAGCGGCCGCCGGGCCTATGCCTACTTCACCTTCCGCCGGGGCAAGGCGCTCTCCGAGATCAGCGAGAAGCGGCTGGAGGCAATACGGGAATTCACGAGCTTCGGCAGCGGCTTCCGAATCGCCATGCGGGACTTGGAAATTCGCGGCGCCGGCAACATTCTGGGCAGCGCCCAGCATGGGCAGATGGAGGCGGTGGGCTACGACCTCTACCTGCGGCTTTTAGGGGACGCCATAAGGGAGCAAAAGGGTGAAAAGCCGGTGGAAAACCTCGAATGTCTGGTGGATATTCAAATCGAGGCGCACATTCCGGAAAAATATATCCCGTCGCTGGCGCAGCGCATTGATATTTACAAGAAGATCGCGGCGATCCGCACCGAGGAGGACTGGAGCGACACCATGGACGAGCTGTGCGACCGCTTTGGCGAGCCGCCGCGCTCGGTGGCGGGGCTGCTGGATGTGGCGCTGATCCGCAGCCGGGCGGCGGCGCTGGGCATCCGGGAGATAGACCAGCGGGTGGGCAGCCTGCTGTTCTACAGTGACCGGATCGACCGCGGCGGCCTGCTGGCGCTGACCCGTGCCCTGCCGGGCCGGGTGCTGATGAACGCCGGGGCGAAGCCCTATCTGACGGTGAAGCTGCAGAAGGGGCAGGAGCCGATGGCGGGCATCCGGGAGGTGCTGACGGTGCTGGAGGCCGGCCGCCCCGCGGCGGCCGAGGGCTGCCCGCAGTAAAACGGAGGGTCGGCCCGAGGGGAGCCAAGGGGCGGCCGGCCGTACGGCCCGGGATCCCTGGTGATCTGCCGAGGAAAATTGGGGCCAAGCGGGCGGTGCTGCCGCCTAAAACCGATTGCAGAACCCGAAAATGTGGGATATAATAGGGGCAGAAATTTGTGAAGGGTGCAGGGAGTGCCGGACGCCCGGCCGGCGGGCCGCAGGCCCGCCGAACCGCCCCCGCAGGGGGCGGCAAAAGGCGGAGCCTTTGCCGGGCGGCCGGAAGGCCCGCGCCCCGGGAAAACCTGCCGAGGAGGGAGACCATGCAGAAACTGACGGCAGCGACCGTATTTGCGGAGCTGCAGGGAAAAGAGATCGCGCTGATAGGGCTGGGGGTAAGCCACCGGCCGGTGGCAAAGCTGCTGGCCCAAAAGGGCATGAAGGTGACCGTCTACGATAAAAAAAGCCCCGAGGAGCTGGGCGAGCCCGCCCGGGAGCTGGCCGCCATGGGGGTGGCCTTCGTCACCGGGGCGGACTACCTGCAAAAGCTGCGGGGAGATGTGATCTTCCGCACGCCGGGAATGTATTTTAATCACCCGCGCCTGCGCGAGCTGATGAAGGCCGGCTGCGCCGTCACCAGTGAGCTGGAGCTTTTCATGCAGTGCTGCCCCTGCCCCATCATAGGGGTGACGGGCAGCGACGGTAAAACGACGACCACCAGCCTCATCGCTGAGATGCTGCGGCAGAGCGGCAAAACGGTGCATTTAGGCGGCAACATCGGGCGGGCGCTGTTCCCGGAGCTGGAAACGGTAAAGCCGGACGACATGGCGGTGGTAGAGCTTTCCTCGTTCCAGCTGCTTTCGATGCGGCAGAGCCCGGAAATAGCGGTGGTGACCAATGTGACCCCGAACCATCTGGATGTGCACGGGACGATGGAGGAGTACATCGCCGCCAAGAAAAACATTTTCCTGCACCAGGGGGCCTTTACCGCTACGGTGCTGAACGCGGACTGCCCCACGACTGCCGGCTTTGCGGCGGAGGTACGGGGCGACTGCCGGTGGTTCAGCCGGCGGCACCCGGTGGAGCGCGGCGCCTGGCTGGATGAAGCGGGCACCCTGCACTACACTGACGGCAAAGGGGATACCCCTCTTTTCCCGATGAGCGAGATAAAGATACCGGGGCTGCACAATGTGGAAAATATGCTGACCACCATCGCGGCGGTATGGGGGCTGGTTCCCCCGGAGGTCATCCGCCATGTGGCGAATACCTTCCCCGGGGTGGAGCACCGCATTGAGTTTGTGCGGGAGCTGGACGGGGTGCGCTGGTACAATGATTCCATCGCCACCAGCCCCACCCGCACCATTGCCGGACTGGAGAGCTTTGACCAAAAGCTCATCATCATTGCCGGGGGATACGATAAGCACCTGGACTACACCCCGCTGGCCGGGCCGGTGCTGGAGCATGTCAAGGCGCTGATCCTGACCGGGGCGACGGCGGATAAGATAGAAAAGGCTGTGACCTCTCATCCCGGCTATGCCGAAAGCGGCCTGGTGCTGCGGCGGGCGGCCACGCTGGAGGAAGCCGTGACAATGGCCCATGAGCTTGCCAAGGCGGGGGATATCGTTTCGCTTTCGCCGGCTTCCGCCAGCTTTGACTGCTACCCGAACTTTGAGGTGCGGGGGCAGTGCTACAAGGCGCTGGTGAATGGGCTGAAGTGAGGCCAAAAGGCGGAAAGAAATTCTGCAAAGAGCGCCGGGAGGCCCGCAGGGCAAACCGTCCGCAGGACGGTTTCGACGGCGGCTGTGCCGCTGTCGGCTCCGGTGCAGCCGGAGCGCCCGGCGGGCCGGTGCCCGGATTTTGCGGGGACCCGAAAAAGCGCTTCCCGGGACCTGCCGGGGTTATCCCAGGGCGGGGCACAGATTTTAGGCGCTTATGCGGGCAGAAACTCGGTTTGCCGTTTTTGCGGCTCGCTGGGACTGTTCCAGAAAGAGGCCCGGATTTTTAACGCATGGGTAAGCAGAAATTTCGTTTATCCCTTTTGCGGTTTGCTGTTTGCGGTTTGCTGTAACTGCCCCAGGAGGGGACTCTGATTTTTAACAGATGAATAAGCAGGAGCTTTGCTCATGCCCCGTACAGGGTATGAGTGGGGCGTAAAAAAGGAGGAACACCATGAGTATCACGACCGAAAGAATAGCGGCAGCTGCGAGAAAGCTGTGCGAAGCCCCCGGCCCCAGCGGCCGGGAATGCGCCGCCTATGCCGCCGCCAAGGAGCTGCTCTCCCCGATGGGAGAGGTAAAGCGTACCCCGCTGGGCAGCCTGCTGTGCTGCGTCAATGAGGGCAAGGAGGGCGCGCCCCACCTGCTGCTGGAGGCCCATCTTGACCAGATCGGGTTTATTGTGACGCGGGTGGAGGAAGGCTTTTTACGCTTTAGCAAAATTGGCGGGATAGACGCCCGCTGGCTGCCTGCCACCCCTGTGGTCATCCACGCGGCGGGCGATTACCCCGGCATTATCACCTCGGTGCCGCCCCACCTGGCGGGGGATGGCAGCGACCATTCCATCAAGATCGAGAATCTGCTGATCGATACCGGGTTTACCGCCGAAACGGCGGCGAAGCTTTTTGCGCCCGGCGATATTGTGACCTTTGCGGCGAAGCCCGTGGAGCTGCAAAACAAGCGGCTGGCGGGGCCCGCCTTGGATGACCGCATCGGCTGCGCGGCGGTGATAGCAGCGGCCGAGGAAATAGCGGCCGAAAAGCCGGACTGCAGGGTAACGGTGCTGCTTTCCAGCATGGAGGAAGTGGGCGGCCAGGGCGCCGAGACCGGCGGCTTTACCAGCCAGCCGGACTATGCCATCGCGGTGGATGTGAGCTTTGGAGATGGCTTTGGCTGCGCGCCGGAGAAAACCAGTCCCCTGGGCGGCGGCACCATGCTGGGCTACGCCCCCACCCTGAACCGGGACTTTACCCTGAAGCTGAAAAAGCTGGCCGAGGAAAATAACATCCCATTGCAGCATGAGCCGATGGGCGGCCGCACCGGCACCGACGCTGACGAGCTGGCCACCGCCGGACGGGGCATTAAAATGGCGCTGCTTTCCATCCCGCTGCGGAGCATGCATACCGTGGCCGAGACCATTGACCCTGAGGACGCGGCGAATACCGCCCGGCTGATGGCGCTGGCGGCAAAGGAGGGCTTTTAACATGAAATACGAACAGCTGTGGAAAGATATAGAGACCCTGTGCGCCCTGCGCGGCCCCAGCGGCCGGGAAGCTGCCGTCCGGGAGTATCTCATCGAACAGATAAAAGGCCACGCGGAGTACGAAGTGGACCCGCTGGGCAACCTGCTGGTGCGCAAAAAGGGCAAAAAACCGGCCAAAAAGGTATTGCAGCTTTCCGCCCATATGGACGAAGTGGGCTTTATTATCACCAACATTGATGAAAAGGGCTTCCTTTCCTTTGCGCCGGTAGGCGGCGTACAGCCGGAGGTGACCGGCGGCCGCATGGTGCTGGTGGGTGATGATGCCATCCCCGGGATGGTGGGCTGCAAGCCGGTGCACCTGTGCGATGATAAAGAGCGCAGTGACCCCGGCAAGATCAGCAATATGAAGATCGACATCGGCGCCAAGGACAAGGCCGAGGCCGAAAAGCTGGTTTCCCTGGGGGATATGGTGACCTTTACCGGGCCGGTGGTGCACTACGGCGAAGGCCGTGTGGCCGGCCGCGCGCTGGATGACCGGGCCGGCTGCGCCATGCTGCTGGCGATGATTCGTGAGGAGCTGCCCTGCGACTGCTGCTTCTCCTTTACGGTGCAGGAGGAGGTGGGCTGCTTTGGCGGCAAGACCGCTGCCTACACCCTGCGGCCCGACATCGCGATAGCGGTGGAGACCACCACGGCGGGCGACCTAGCCGGGGTGCCGGAGGAGAAAAAGGTGTGCCGTCTAGGCAATGGGCCGGTGGTATCCTTTATGGACCGGGGCACCATATACACCTACGACCTGTATAAAAAGGTGCGGGCGCTGGCGGATGCGCATAACATCCCCAACCAGACCAAGGAAGCGGTGTGCGGCGGCAATGAGAGCCGCAGCCTGATGACCGCCGCGGGCGGCTGCGAGGTGATGGCGATCTCCATTCCCAGCCGGTACCTGCATTCCCCCGCCTGCGTGGCCGATGAAAAGGACATTGAGAATACGCTGGAGCTGCTGCGTCTGCTGCCCGGGGCGCTGGCGCTATGATGATACGGCGGCTGGCCTACGATGACCGCAGGCTGCGGGATCTGCCCGGAGAGCCGCTGCTCGCTACGATGATCGAATCGGCGGCACGGTGCTGCGGCATGGGGCTGGTGTATGAATTCTGGGGCGTTTACGGGGGGCTGCGGGACCGCACCCCGCAGGGGGTCGTCCTGCAAAAGGGACATTCCCTGTGGGCAAGCGCCTTTACCCCGGAGGCTGCGCCGGTGATGGTGGACTTTTTGCGGTGGCGCAACGAGGGCTGGGTGATGCTGTGCCCTGCCCTTTCGCCGCTGTGGCGGGAGGAGAACGGCGAGCCGGAGCTTTCGCTGGCGGTGATGGCGCTGCCCGATGCGCTGCCCCTGCCGGAGGGGCATCTGCCGGAGGCGGCATACTGCCCCGGTACGGCGACTGCTGTGGCCGACTGCAACCTGGCGGTGGTGGAGCTGACCCCTGCCCAGTATGAGACGGCAGTGGTGAATCTGCATCTGGCGGAACGGCGCCGGGTGGGGTACACCGTGACGCTGCAGCGGGACGGAAAGGCCGTTTCCGCGGCGGCGGTGACCGACTGCGGCACCCGGTACGGGCAGATCAGCTATGTGGCGACGCTGCCCGAATACGAGGGACAGGGCTATGGCCGGGCGGTGGTGTACCACTGCGCCGGGTGGCTGCGGGAAAAGAACCTCATCCCGCTGGTGGCCTGCGAGGCCCACCGGGAGAGTTTCTACGCCGGGCTGGGGTTCCGGAAAATAAGTGAAGTGACGGTTTTTACCGGGTGATCCCCCGAGGCGGCGGGGGAGGTTGGGGGGATGGCAAAGCGGCAGGTGAAGGCAGGCTGATGCCCGTTGGAGCGAAGCGCAGGCGGGCTGATGCCTGTCGAACCGCCGCAAAGCCAGCACCAAACCTCCTTCGTCGCCGGGGATTTGACAGCGGGGCCCTTTTCGTGGTAAGATAGGGGTTGTTCCCTGCGGGAGTGGCGGAATGGCAGACGCGCTGGTCTTAGGAGCCAGTACCTATGGTGTGTGGGTTCAAGTCCCATCTCCCGCACCAAATAAAAAAGACGCCATGTGGCGTCTTTTTTATTTGGTGCCAAGGGGAGCAGAAAGCCTGTGCAAAGGGTTAGTCTGTGCCCTGATGAAACGCGAAAGACAACCCTGACGGTTTTCTTTCACACTATCTTTCCCTCCGATGGGGGTAGCTTGTGAAGAAATACACTGGGGCGTCTTTTTATTTGGTGCCAAGGGGAGCAGAAAGCCTGCGCAAAGGGTTAGTCTGTGCCCTGATGAAACGCGAAAGACAACCCTGACGGTTTTCTTTCACACTATCTTTCCCTCCGATGGGGGTAGTTTGTGATGAAACACACTGGGGCGTCTTTTTTATTTGGTGCCAGGGGGAACGAAAGCCTGCGCTAAGGGATAGCCTGTGTTCTGATGAAACGCGAAAGACAACCCTGACGGTTTTCTTTCACACTATCTTTCCCTCCGATGGGGGTAGCTTGTGATGAAACACACTGGGGCGTCTTTTTTATTTGGTGCCAGGGGGAACGAAAGCCTGCGCTAAGGGATAACCTGTGTTCTGATGAAACGCGAAGGGTGAATCCGCTCCGGTTCTCCCCCCCCTTGAAAAGCTTATAGCTTATATAGGAAACTCCCCCGGATGTTGGTCGGGGGAGTTTTTTTCGGGTTGGTTCAGCGCTCTTCGCGGAAGTAGGAAAGGCCGAGGCTGGCGGGGGGCTGGTTTTCCCGCTTTTTGCGGATACTGACCGCCACCAGCACAATGATAGTGACGAGGTAAGGGAGCATCTGAATGAGGGGCAGCAGGCGCATGGGGACATTGAGATAATTGAACAGGATATACAGCGCGCCAAACAGATAGCTGCCGAGGATGGCCATGGTTGGCTTCCAGGTGGCAAAGATGACGATGGCGATGGCGAGCCAGCCGCGGTCGCCGAAGCCGTTATTGGACCAGATACCGTTGCTGTAATCCATGATGTAGAAAAGGCCGCCAAGTCCGGCGATCATGCCGCCGATGCAGGTGGCAAGGTATTTATAACGGGTAACATTGATACCCGCGGCATCGGCAGTGGCGGGGTTTTCGCCCACGGCGCGCAGGTACAAGCCGGCGCGGCTGCGGCTAAGGAACAGGCTGACCGCTACCGCCAGAATGACGGCGAGATAGACCAAAAAGCCATAGGAGAAGAACAACTGACCGACGGGGCCCATGCCGGAGGCAAAGGGCAGGGTAGTTTTATAGGCCTTGGCGATCTTGACGAGGGCGAGGTAAGGCACATCGCTTTTGACGATCTTGATGAGGGAGCCGCCGAAGAAATTGCCGACGCCGACGCCGAAGGTGGTAATGGCCAGACCGGTGACATTCTGATTGGCCTTGAGGGTGACGGTGAGGAAGCAATAGAGCAGCGAGGTGAGCAGTGAGCCCGCCAGGCAGCACAGTAGTGGAATGAGGATAGCCGGGACCGGCTGCACCCGGGCGGCACTATTCTGATAGAAGAAGCCGCCGACCACGCCGGAGATGGCGCCGATATACATGATGCCGGGGATGCCGAGGTTCAGGTTGCCGGATTTTTCGGTGAGGATCTCGCCGGTGGCGCCGAACAGCAACGGGGTGCCCTGCAGAATGGCGCGCTGGATAAAGCTGATGATGATTTCCATGGATCAGTTCCCCTCCCCGCTGACGGCGGCCGACGCCGTTTTCTCTTTTTTGTGATGATTGAAATGGACCTGGTAATTGATGAAGAACTCACAGCCGATGATGAAGAACAGGATGATGCCGGTAAGGATCTCGGAAAAATCGCTGTTGAGGCCAAACTTGGAGGTGACTTCATCGGCGCCGCGGGCCAGGAACACCAGCAGCAGCGTGGTAAGGATCATGGTGAAGGGATCGAACTTGGCGAGCCAGGAAACCATGATGGCGGTGAAGCCGCGGCCATCCACGAGGTTGGAATCGATGGAGTGGGAGGAGCCGCCGACCAGCAGCAGACCGGCCAGGCCGCAGATGGCGCCGGAAAGAGCCATGGTGCGGATGATGACCTTTTTGACATCGATGCCGATGTAATGGGCGGTATTTTCGCTTTCGCCCACAACGGCGATCTCATAGCCGTGCTTGCTGTACCGCAGATAGATGTGCATGGCGACGCAGACGATGGCGACGATAAGGATATTGAGCAGATACTTGACGCCGAAAATTTCCGGGAACCAGCCGTGGGTGAGCAGATCGGGACCGACGACATTGGAGCCGGTCTTATCCGCCACCTTGAGGAAGTATTCCACCAGCTGGATGGCGACATAGTTCATCATAAGGGTGAAGAGGGTCTCATTGGTGTTCCAGTGGGCCTTAAAGAAGGCGGGGATAATGCCCCAGATAACGCCGGAGAGGATGGCGGAAACTGCCATGATGAGGATGAGCAGACCATCGGGCACCTTGCCGCCCAGCACCAGCATGCATACCGCGGTGGAAAGGCAGCCGATGAGCACCTGGCCTTCGGCGCCGGTATTCCAGAAGCGCATGCGGAAGGCCGGGGTGACCGCCAGCGAGATGCACAGCAGAATGGCGATATCATGCAGGGTGACTAGCATACGGCCGGTGCCGAACGCGCCGTGGAGGATGGTGGCGTAGATGGAGAGGGGGTCATCCCCGGTGAGGACACGGGTGACCACACTGCACACGATGAGCGCCAGCAGGATGGCAATGACCCGAATGAGGATGGCCCGGCCCAGCGGGATCTGATCCCGACGGGTGACATAGAGGAAGGGTTCCCGGGCGGGACGGGCAGTGGCCTGCGGTTTATTCAGCTTTGACATGGCTTTCACCCTCCCTTTCGGCTTTGGTCATCAGGAGGCCGATCTCCTCTTTGGTGGCGGTGCGGCCATCCACAGTGCCGGTGACGCGGCCGCCGCTGAGGACGATGACACGATCGCACAAGGCCAGCAGCACATCGAGGTCTTCGCCGACATAGATGACGGCAACGCCTTTTTCCTTTTGCTGATTGAGCAGATGATAGATAAGATAGGAAGAATTGATATCCAGGCCGCGGACGGGGTATGCGGCCATAAGCACGGTAGGCGCCGAGGCGATCTCGCGGCCGACCAGCACCTTTTGCACATTACCGCCGGAAAGGCGGCGGACAGGGGTGGTGGCATTGGGGGTAACGACACCGAGGTCTTCGATGATGCGCTCGGCCAGTTCCCGCGGGGGCTGACGATCGAGGAAGGCGGAGCGGCCGCGGCGGTAGCTGCGCAGCATCATGTTATCGATGATATCCATATTGCTGACAAGGCCCATGCCCAGGCGATCCTCCGGCACGAAGGAAAGGCGGACGCCCAGCTCGCGAATTTGCAGGGGAGTCTTATCCCGCAGGTTTTCGGTCTCACCGCTCTTGGGGTCTTCGTAGAGAATTTCGCCGCCGGTGACGGGCTGCAGGCCCGCAATGGCTTCCAGCAGCTCCCGCTGGCCGGAGCCGGCGATGCCGGCAATGCCCAGGATCTCGCCGGCGCGGGCGGTAAAGGTGACCCGGTCGAGCAGCTGAACGCCATCCCGGCTGAGGCAGCTGACATCCTTGACCACCAGACGATCCTCCGGATTTTCGGGCATTTTGCGTTCGATATTGAGAACGACCTTTTGGCCGACCATCATCTCGGTGAGCTGGGCCTCGTTGGTTTCGGCGGTATTGACGGTGCCGGCGTTTTTGCCCTTGTGCAGCACGGTGACACGATCCGAAAGGCTGAGCACCTCATTGAGCTTGTGGGTGATGATGACGATGGATTTGCCATCCTCCCGCATGCGGCGCAGCACGGCGAAGAGCTTTTCGGTTTCCTGCGGGGTGAGCACGGCGGTGGGCTCATCGAGAATGAGGATCTCCGCGCCGCGATACAGCACCTTGACGATCTCGACAGTCTGCTTTTCGGAAACAGACATGGCGTAGATCTTCTTTTTGGCGTCGATCTCGAAACCATAGCGGGCGGAGATCTCCTCAACGCGGCGGGTGGCTTCCTTGAGGCGGTAGGGCTTGCCATCCTCCACACCCAGGACAATATTTTCGGTGGCGGTAAAGACATCGACCAGCTTGAAGTGCTGGTGCACCATACCGATGCCGCAGCGGAAGGCATCCCGCGGGGAGGAGATGGTGACCGGCTGGCCGTTGACATAAATTTCGCCCTCATCGGGGTGGTAGATGCCGGCGATCATGTTCATCAGGGTGGTTTTGCCGCTGCCGTTTTCGCCCAGCACGGCCAAAATCTCGCCCCGGCGGACGGTAAGGCTGACATGATCATTGGCAATGACCTTTTCACCAAAGCGCTTGGTGACATTGTGCAGTTCCAGTGCGTTCACAAAAAGCCTCCTCATCGGTGTGGTGTGTTCCCTTCTTCTGGCAAGGGCAAACCGGGGAGGTCTGCCCTTGCCAGGAAAAGGGCGGGGAGAAAAATCAAAGCACAAGGGGGGCCAGGGCCCCCGCTTGTGTTTTTTGATGGCAGGTTTCAGCCGTCAAGCGGCTCTGCAAAGCCGGTCTTAGCCGCCAAAATTGGTGTTCAGATTGGTCACGCCGTCGATGATGATATCGAAGTAGGGCGCGGAGCGGAAATCGACCGCGTTGGACTCATCGAAGTAGCCATCGTGGATGACATTGGTCTCGCCGGTGTAGTCACCATCGACATCGGCCAGGTACTCGGTGAGGGTCTTGCCATCGACGGTGAAGCTGGCGGTATCGAAGACATGCAGGGTGCCGGCTTCCAGCGCCTTGATGGCCTCATTGATCTTTTCGATGGTGCCCTCGGCGGCAACATCCTGATTGACACCGGAGAGAACGACGGAATTGGTGGCGATGGTGCCGCACCAATCGGGGGCAATGGCCTCGCCCTTCACAACGGTTTCAATGATATACTGGAAGTAAGGAGCCCAGTTGATAGCGGAGGAAACGATAAAGGTGGTTTCGCCGGCAGAATAGGTGCTGCCGTTGTAGGAAACATTGGGAACGCCGGCCAGTTCGCAGGCAGTGGGAGCGCCAAGGGAATCGGCGTGCTGGCTGATGAGAACGCACTTATCCTTTTCGATGAGGGCGGTAGCAGCTTCCTGCTCCTTGGCCTGATCGTACCAGGAACCGGTGTAGCGGACCTTCATGGTAGCGGAGGGGCAGACAGAACGGGCGCCCAGATAGAAGGAGGTCATGCCGGAGATAACCTCGGCATAGGTGAAGGCACCAACATAGCCGATGACAGCCTGCTCGGCAGTAATCTCGCCGGCAGCGATCATTTCATTGAGCTTGAGGCCGGCAGCAACACCGGCAACATAACGGCCCTCATAGATGGAGGCGAAGGCATTGTGGAAGTTCTCGATGCCGGCGGTCTTACCAGAGGTGCCGGTAGCGTGGCAGAACTGAACCTCGGGATACTCCTGGGCAGCCTGCTTCATAAAGGATTCGTGGCCGAAGGAATCGGCAAAGATAACATTGCAGCCTTTGTTCTTGGCCAGGTCAACGGCGGCATCGTAGCAGGAGCTGTCCTCGCCGATATTGGTGACGATGACGACCTGATCATCGGAGAGGCCGAGGTCCTTCTGCACCTGGCGCAGGGCCTGGATGAAGTTATTATCGTAGGTGGAGTTCTCATCGTGCAGGCAGATCATGCCGATCTTGAAATCAGCGGGGATCTCGACGGAGGGGGTCATAGCGTTGCGGGGCAGGACATCGGCAGACATCCCCTTTACATCGGGGGTAGGGGTGGGGGTGCCGCCGTTATCCTCGCCGCAGGCGGCGAAGGCCAGAACCATCATTACAGCAAGAAGAAATGCCAGAATCTTTTTCATGTGTGATCTCCTTTGTCATTCATGACTTCTTTTATTTGTTCCGCCCATAGGCGGTCGAACACAAAACTTAATCGGTAAAGGTGACGCCCTCTTCCACGCTCATCGCAGCGATACGGGCCAGGCTTTCCACCCGGATGCCCTGACGACGGATACGGTCGCCGCCATCCTGGAAGGCCTTTTCGATGACGATGCCAGCGCCGACGACGGTGCCGCCCGCCTGCTGTACCAAAGAAACAAGGCCCGCCAATGCTTCCCCATGCGCTAAAAAGTCATCAATGAGGAGGACACGCTCACCGCTGTGCAGATACTCCCGGGATACCACGACCTGATTGACATTGCCGTGGGTATAGGAGTGCACCGCAGTGGCGTAAACATCAGCGGGCAGATTGGAAGAGTGGGATTTTTTGGCAAAGACCAGCGGAACGCCGAACTGCTGCGCGACAAGGCAGCCGATGGCGATGCCGGAGGCTTCAATGGTGAGAATTTTATCCACCTTTTCCCCGGAAAAGCGGGTGTGGAATTCCTCCGCCAGTTCGGTGAGCAGCACTACATCGATCTGATGATTGAGAAAGCCATCGACGCGCAGAACATTGCCGGGGGCTACTTTGCCCTCACGGCGGATGTGGTCCTCTAAAAGCTGCATGAGCGATTCCTCCTAAAAAACAAAAATTGCGGGAGATTTTGATGATCTCCCGCAATGCAAAGCACGACAGCGGAACAAAAGGCACCGCCGCCTGTATTCTGCATCGATAGTCCGGCCATTTACGGCGGCCGGGTAGAGACTTCAAAACCATATCATTTGATTTATATCGAGCAAACTGTATTTTGTTTTTTCCCCGGTAATACCGAGGTGCTGGTTTTATTATACCGTCACAGTTCGCGCTTGTCAATGACTTGATTTTATACGATTTGAACGGCGGAATGGGGTTCTGTTTGGTGAATATGTATAAATTCTTGGGGAAAAATGAAACTTGTGGGAAAGACTACTGAGGAAAGACAAAATGGGCGGAAACTGTATGCGTGTTCATAAAATAAGGGAAATTTATTTGCAAACGCGTGAGGATTTGCGCCGCGGAATATACTACAATGGCAACGGAGCGAAGGAGAAACGCTCCGGGAAAAACAAGCGACCTTTTGCAGAAAGGGCAAACAAAAAAGAAAGGAAGAAGCTTAAATTATGAAAAACAAAAAATTCTTGGTAGTACTGATGGCCGCGCTGATGGCACTGGCTATGGTAGCCTGCAACAACAATGAACCGGCCCCGACCCCTGATCCTGAGCCGACTCCCGACCCCGCGCCCACCACCAAGGTGGATTACAGCGGCAGCCTGACTGACTGGATGTACACCCCCGAGACCGAGGATGAGCTGACCAAGCTGCTGGTCTCCATCGATGAAGTGAGCTACGGCAGCGCGGGCGCCAGCCTGCAGCAGGCCAACGCGGCGGTAGCCGTGATGAAGCTGGCGATGGATGAGAGCGGCAAGGCCCAGGAGACCGTAAAGGCTTATCTGGAGGGGATGAACGAGACCCAGAAGGATTACTTCTCCTTCCAGTGGCAGCAGGCCATGAAGACCGCGCTGGCCCTGCTGAACGGCGACGAGGATGCGGCGATCCTGGAGGATGCCGGTGATGCGGACTTTGACCTGAAGGCCGTGGACAGCGCCAAGACCGCAGAGTTTAATGACGCCGTGATCCAGCTGCTGAGCGATGCGGGTGTGACCAACGAATGGAAGAACCACACTGATGTGGAGCCTTTCCTCTACGCCGCAGCATAAAATAAACCGCAGTAGAAGCGCTCCCCGTTTGGAATTTTTCTGGCGGGGAGCACTTCCCTTTTTCTGCCCTCCCGCAAGGGAAAGAAGCCGATAATCTTTTGCTGAGGTGTTGTTTTATTCCGCAAATGTGGTAAAATAAGCATAGTTATGTACGAAGCGAGGTGGCACAAATGCAGCAACACTATAATCACTCCCGCCGGAGGGTGCTAAGGCGCCGCCGTATAATGGTGATCGCCGCAGCAATCCTGCTGGTGGCCGCAGTGGTATTTGCGGTGGTGCATTGGGTCATCCCCGCGCTGAATAAGGAAATAAACCCGCCCGACCCGACGCCCGGTCCCGTAACAGATCCGACCACCGACCCAAGCGACACCGGAGATATTACACCAACGCCGAATCCGGACGGTGACGATGTTGTTTTTTATCCGGGACCCGTGGTGCCGGAAAGCCAGCAGGTAAGTGAAAAATGGTTTGATGACGCGGTGATCCTGGGCGACAGCCGCTCGCAGGGGCTGATCTTATACAACAGCCTATCTAACTGCACCTCGCTGGCGGTCAAATCGCTTTCGCTGACCAATTACACCAAAAAGGAAGCGACGCTGCCCGGACTGGGCACCGATACGGTAGCTAACCTAATTCCCAAGGTGGAGGGCAAGCGGTTCTACCTGATCTTTGGCATGAATGATATGGGACTTTCGGCGGATACCTTCGGGCAATACTTCAGCCGTCTGGTCGATCTGATCCAAAAGAGCCACCCGGACGCCGATATTTACGCGCAGGCGGTACTGCCGGTGACTGAGCTGAAGGAGCAAAGCGGGGCGGCAAGCGGCTTTTCGCTGGCGCACGTGAAGGAGTTCAATGAGCAGCTTCTTAAAATCTGCACCGAAAAGCAGATCTGGTATTTGGATATCCCCGAAACGCTGGTGGATGAAAAAGGCTATCTGCTGGATGACGCCAGTTGGGACGGCGTGCATCTGAACGCCAGCTACTGCCGCACATGGTTGGACTATCTGCTGTGCCACGTGGTACTGCCGGAGGACTACAACGGCGAGTACGATGTACCGACCGGCTACCACCCCGGCGATGTAGTAATGGACGGCGTGACCGTTTATGATTTTAAGCCATCGAACTGAAAATGCTGACGAGAAGGAGATTACCCATGAAAAAGTTTGTAGCTGTACTGCTGGCCGCCATGCTGTGCCTTTCCTTTGCCGCCTGCGGCGGGGAAAAGGCGACCGACAAGACCGTAGACGCTGCGGCGATGTTTAAGACGCTGCTGAACGATGTGACCTACAGTGGTGGTGCCACAGAATTTGAAGCATCCGAAACCAATGTTGCTATGATCCTTGGCGGCACTCTGCCCGAAGGAACTGAAGCATATTTGGCCGCAAACAGTTCGTCTTACCTGCGGTGTGCGGTGTTTGCCTGCAAGGATAAGGACGCTGCCGCTGCGGTAAAGAAGCTCATTCAGACCTACATTGATGACAGCATTGACGCCAAGTACAATGTGGATGAAGTGGCGCTGCTGCAGAATGCCAAGATCCACAGCATGGGCAACTATGTAGCGGTGGCTGTGACCAGTGATACCGACAATGTAAACAAGGTCATTGACCAGTACTTTGCCTAAACTGTAAGGTAACTAACTTGCCATCCCTTTGGGGAGGGCAAGCTTTTCCCCCGGCTATGACGCAAAATTCCAAGGGTCGCAGAGACTAATCCTCCGCGACCCTTGCCCGCTTGTAAGGAGTTTCTATGGTATTCAGCAGCCTTACCTTTTTGTTCCTGTTTTTCCCCATTGTGATGGGGGTGTATTACCTGTGCCCGCGGGCGCTGCGCAACCTATGGCTGCTCCTGACCAGCCTGCTGTTCTATGCCTGGGGCGAGCCGGTGTATATCCGGCTGATGGCGGCCTCTATCCTGTTCAACTACCTGTGCGGACTGGGGGTGGCTGCCCTGCAGAAGCGGGAGAAAAAGCGCCTGGCCAAGGGGCTACTCATCCTCTGCATTGCGGGAAATATCGGGGCGCTGGGTCTCTTTAAGTACGCGGATCTGCTGATTGGCACCGTAAATAATATCGCCGGCAGCAAAATTGCGCTGCTGGAGCTGGCGCTGCCCATCGGTATCAGCTTTTACACCTTCCAGGCGCTCAGCTATGTCATTGATGTATACCGAGGCACCGTGGCGGCACAGAAGAATCCCATCACCTTTGGCACCTATATCGCGCTGTTCCCGCAGCTCATCGCAGGGCCCATTGTGCAGTATAAAACGGTGGAGGAGCAGCTCTCTCACCGCCGGGAAACAACGGCGCAGTTTGCCGCGGGCATCGGACGGTTCACCATAGGCTTGGGGAAAAAGGTGCTCATCGCGAACCAGGTGGGCGCCCTGTGGGATACCGTGGCGGCGCTGCCGGGGACAAGTCTTTCCGCCGGGACAGCCTGGTTGGGCGCCATCGCCTTTACCTTCCAGATTTACTTTGACTTTTCCGGCTATTCCGATATGGCCATCGGGCTGGGAAAAATGCTGGGCTTTGAGTTCCTGGAAAACTTCGATTACCCTTATCTGAGCCGCAGCATTACCGAATACTGGCGGCGGTGGCATATTTCGCTGGGAACCTGGTTCCGGGAGTATGTGTATATCCCGCTGGGCGGCAACCGGTGCGGCCTGCCCCGACAGATTTTGAATCTCATCATCGTGTGGGGGTTGACCGGCCTGTGGCATGGCGCCAGCTGGAACTTCCTGCTGTGGGGGCTTTACTACGGCGTCATTCTCATCATCGAAAAGGTGTGGTTGCAAAAGCCGCTGCAAAAAGCCCCCGGTGTGGTGCAGCGCCTCTATTCCCTGCTGCTGATTATCCTTGGCTGGGTCATCTTTGCCCTGACCGATTTTGGGGCCATCGGGAACTATTTTGCGGCGCTCTTTGGGGCGCACGGCGGCGCCGATGCCCAAACGATGTATCTGCTGACTACCAATATCTCCCTGCTGCTGGTGGCGGCGCTGGCCTGTACCCGCTGGCCGGCCCACGCAGCAAATGACCTGCTGGCACGGCTTCCCCAGGCGGCGCAGACGCTGCTCCGGTGCCTGTTCTACGCGGCGGTGCTGCTGATGTGCGTCGCTTTCCTGGTAGGCGACAGCTACAACCCGTTCCTGTATTTCCGGTTCTGATAAGGAGGCGCCTGAGATGAAAAAACAAAATATTATCATCATTGCGGTATTTGCGGCGCTGATTCTGGGGCTGGGGCTGCTGGGGTGGCTCACCCCGGATCAAGCCTTTTCCGAAAATGAGAACCGCTACCTGCAGGAGCTGCCAAAGCTTTCCGAAGATACCATGGTAAATGGAGATTTTGGCGATGAGGTGGAGGATTATTTAAGCGATCAGTTCTGGCAGCGGGATAGCTGGACCGCCGTCCGCAGCAAAATGAAAATGCTGCTGCGCAACAAGGATATCGGCGGGGTGTACCTGTGTGAGGATGGGTATTACATCGAAAAGGTGACCCAAACCGATGTGGACGAAGCAAGGCTGCAAAAGAACCTGCAAACGGTGAAGGATTTCTTTACCCGGTGCGAGGAAAAAGGACTGGCGGCAGAAAATCTGACCTTTATGCCGGTGCCGACCCCCGGCTATACCCTGCGGAATAAGCTGCCGCGTTATGCCACCCTCTTTGATGAGGATGCGGTATTTGACGAGATGAAGCTGGTATTTGATGACCAGCTGGTGGACCTGCGAACGGACTTTGCCAAGGCGGCAGAGAGTGAGCAGCTTTATTACCGCACCGACCACCACTGGAAAACGGCAGGCGCTCTGCTGGGCTACCAGTGCTACCGCGCGGCCATGGGGCTTTCGATTCCCGCAGCGGCGGATTACACCGTAGAGCGGTATGAGGGCTTCCGCGGGACGCTGTACAGCAAGGTGCTGGATAAAAACGCGGCGACCGATACCGTAGAGCTGTACCACCGGAAAGGCGATGCCGCCTTGACCGTGACCTACGATAACGCCGATCATGCCAGCTGTTATGATACAGAAAAACTCCAGCAAAAGGATATGTACGAAGTGTTCTTTGGCGGGAACTGGCCCACGGTGACCATTACCGGCGGACCGGAAAATGGCCGCCGCCTGCTGGTGCTGAAGGACAGCTATGCCAATGCCCTGCTGCCCTTTGCCGCAGCGGATTACGAAAAGATCGTGGCGGTGGACCTGCGGTATTATCTTGGCTCCCTGAGTGAGCTGATGGAGCAGGAAGGCATTACCGATGTGCTGGTGCTGTATAGTACCTCCGCCTTTATGAGCGACACCAAGATAGACCGGCTGGCACTGGCAAAATAAAAAATGGGGCTCCTCCGCAGGCATGCGGGGGAGCCTTTTGGTTTATTGGGGGCCAGTGCGGGGCTCCCGGCGGGGCAAAAAATGCGATCATACATCAATGTAGGAATTGAGGAGGGCCAGCAGGTCATTTTCCCACTGTTCGTGTCCTTTTGGGGCGGCGCCGCAGCCCTCCGCCCGCAGGCTGGTATCATCGGCGAAGGTGATATACAGTAGCCAGCGCTTGGTACGGGGGGTGCGCAGGCGGCACTCATTGTACCCGGCCCAGGCGGTGATATGGTATCGGTCGCCCAGCTCGCTCAGCTGCTGCCACAGCACGGCCGGAGCCGCTATGCTCTCCAGGTGTTCCGGCATGGTACGGGAATAGGTGAGCCGTACATGGTCCTGCTCTTCGGCCACGCGGTAATGGAACCCCCAATGGTGGCCGTCCCCGCAGCGGTATTCCCACTGGGCAATAGGCGGCAGGGGGACTATCTCCTTTTTGCGGCCAAAAAGTGCCATGCGGCGTCACTTCCCTTCGATGATATTTTGCAGACCGCGGCGCTCCAGCAGGTGAATAAGCCAAACTCCCAGCAGGCAGGGAGGGAGTTGTCCCAGGGCGATCTGCCCGGCAAAGACCCAGAAAGCCACATTGATGCTGCCGGTGGCGGCATAGCACCACTCCGCGCCGATGGCAACGGCATTGAATAGAATGGGCGGCAGCGCCGAAAGCCACGGCGCCCCGCCAATCCGGATCTTGCCCAGCAGACGGCTGGCAACGGCGGCAAGCAGCGTAGCGGCTGTCCCTACAAAGAGATCAACCATTCCCAAAAAGTTGGCGCCGGTGGCAGCGCCTACACCATTGGTGATGGCGCAGCCCAGGGTAACGCCCCAAATGGCGGTGGGGCTTAGAACGGGCAGCAGGGTCAGTGCCTCCGAAACACGGCACTGCACCGGCCCGAAGGTAATGGATGCCAACACCAGTGAAAGAGCGGCATAGGCAGCCGCGATGACTCCGGCGGCAGTGATCTGCCGCAGCGTGCGGTTTTTCATATTCATTTCTCCTTTGGATACCGACAAAAGCGGTATTAGTTTTGTTTAGCGTCAGGATCTTTCGACTGACGATCCCAAAAGGACTCCGCTATTTTAGCATATCCAGCGCCCGGTTACAAGCTTTGCTTGTATTTTTGCGGGAAAACCGGTATAATGGGAGCAGAATTTTTGCAGGGAACGGGTTCCACCCGCCCCGCAGGCGCGCCCAAAGCGCGCCAAACGACGGCCCCCTGTGGGGGCCGTCGGAATGCCCGGCGAAGCCGGGCAGTGGGGCGGGGCGGCTCCCTGCTGACAGCCGGAAAGGAGCGGGATGCATGCGGATACTGGCGGTAGATTACGGCGATGCCCGGACCGGGCTTGCCATCTGCGACCGCGGCGAGCTGCTGGCCAGCCCCATAGGGGTATTCCACAGCGGCGACCGGGAAGCGGTAATAAAGGAAATTACGCGGCAGGTGGCCGAGCAAAAGGCCGAGCTGGTCGTGGTGGGCAATCCCCTGAATATGAACGGCACGGCCGGCCCACGCAGCGAACTGTGCCATGCTCTGGCCGATGACCTGGCGGAAAAGCTCCCCTGCCCGGTAAGGATGTGGGATGAGCGCAGCACCACCGTCACTGCCACACAGTACCTGAATATGACTGATGTGCGCGGGAAAAAACGCAAAAATACCATAGATGCGGTGGCCGCCACCATTATACTGGAAAGCTACCTGGCCTACCGCAAAAACCACCCAGGGGAGGACTGACGCCATGCCGCATAGCGAAAAACTTTTACAGAGGGAAACGCTGGGGAAAAATCGGGTGTTCACCCACGAGCGCTGGCAGGTGCAGCTGGAAAACGGCCGGACTGCCGAGCGTGAGATCATTCGGCACCCCGGTGGGGTCGGCATTGTGGCGGTGGATGAAAACGGCCGGCTGCTGATGGTACGGCAGTACCGCAGCGGCATGGGCTGCGAAGCACTGGAGATCCCGGCCGGAAAGCGCGACCCCGGTGAAACCCCGGAACAATGCGGCCGCCGGGAGCTGGAGGAGGAATGCGGGTTCATCGCGGGGCGGCTGGAGCCGCTGGCGGCCCTGTACCCTACCCCTGCCTACTGCGATGAAAAGATCTGGATCTTTACGGCGAAGGACCTGACCCCCGGCCATACCCATCCCGATGAGGATGAGTTTATCACGGTGGAATGGGTACCGCTTGCCGAAGCCGAGCGAATGGTGCTGGCAGGGGAGATCGAGGACGCGAAAACGCAGATCGCAATACTGAAATACACGGCGCTGCGCCGGAAAGGAGAACTCCATGAATAAAAATGAATTCAAAAAGACCGACCTGATTGCCATTGCCGGTATTTTGATGTTTGCCATCGTCTATGCGGTGGATAAGCTGGTGTACGAAATGCCCAAGACCACCTTCATTGTGCTGGTTGCCATTGCGATGGTGCTGCTGATCGTCGGTGCGATCGTCTCCCGCAAAAACCACGGCTGATATTCACCGCAGAACGGCTCCCGACCGGGTAACGGCGGGGGCTGTTTTTCTGCCCGGACGATTTATTTTTGCGGAGTTCGGAAAAGGCGGTAAATTCGGGCACAGCCCGACCGACCCTCCGCAAGGTACAGGGAGGAACAAAAATGGCGATAAAATGTGTATGGGAGCATAACGGCACGGACAGTCTGCTGTATGCCGTCGACCTACCGGGTGCCTATGCCCGCGGCGTTGGTCGGGAGGAGGCACTGCAAAAAATGCGGCAGGAGCTGCCCCAATTCCTGCGGTGGATGGGCAGGGAGTTGCCGCCGGAGGAGCTGGCACCAGTGATCATTCAGGAAAAGACAAGTACCCTGCGCGTTGCCGATGCCGACAGCGATGTTCTGTTTGAAAGCGAGCGGCTGCCGCTAACCCCCGAAGAATACGCGGCGCAGAAGGCGCTAGCACTGCGCTCCGCTGCCGACTTTCTGGCGCTGTACCGCTCGATCCCCGATCCGGACCAGAGTGCTTTGCCGCCGCGGGAGACTTTTTACGGGGCAGTGCCGCGGACGGCGCGGGAAATGTACGAGCACACCAAAAATGTAAATGCCTATTACTTTCGGGAGATCGGCATTGCGGCAGATAATGAGGGGGATATCCTCTCCTGCCGCGAGCGGGGCTTCCTGCTGCTGGAGCGGCAGCTGGACTACCTCAAAAATGAGGTGTTCCTTGGCAGTTACGAGGAGGAATGGTCACTGCGCAAGGTGCTGCGGCGGTTTATCTGGCACGACCGTATCCATGCCAAGGCGATGGCACGCATGGCGGCAAAGACCTTCGGCGCAGGGCACTTTACCGATCCCTTCAAGTTTGGTATTGGATAGAATTATCGAAACGGACGGAATTCAGCGAAGGCGGTAAATTCGGACGCAGCCCGAACCCTGCCGAAACCCGGGAATAGACCACAGATTCTGTCGCACGATTTTTTGCCCAAAGCGATTTTAGTGGGGGAATAGCGATTGACTTTACCGGCAGGAGATGCTATAATCTGCTTGTATTCAAGATCACCACTATGGCCCGCTTGCTGCATGGCATTGTTGTTTTGATCCTGCCGCAGAATGGGCTTTGTTTTTTTGGGTACGAAAAATATTATTTAATGCAGGAGGTACCCAGATGAATAACGGTACTGTCAAATGGTTCAACGCTGAAAAGGGCTATGGCTTCATCTCCAACGATGAGGGCGGCGAGGATGTCTTTGTTCATTTCTCTGCTATCCAGGTAGATGGCTTCAAGACTCTGGCTGAGGGTCAGAAGGTCACCTTCGATACCGAGCCCGATCCCAAGGATACCGGCAAGCTGCGCGCTGTCAATGTTATCCCCCAGTAATTAAACCCTTCCAAAGCTCCCTGCCCTGCGGCAGGGAGCTCTTCTTTTGGGGCGGCGCGCCTTGCCGAACGGCGGCCAATACGGTATAATGAGATAAAATGCAACATCCTGCCGAAAGGGGATCCTACCATGAAAACAACATTTTATCTGGTACGCCATGGCCAGCCGGATTGGGACTGGGCGGAGGCCATGCGCTTTTACGGCCCATGCAGCGCCTATATGCCGCTCACTCCATTGGGGGTTGAACAGATAGAGCACACCGCCTGTGATTCGCAGCTGAGGGGCGCCTCGTTTATTCTGGCTTCCCCCTACACCCGCACCATGCAGTCCGCACAGATTCTTTCCCGGCGGCTGGACCTGCCGGTAACTGTGGAGTGGGAGCTGCACGAATGGCTGTATGACTGCGATATGCGCGGCGACCTGCCCACTCCCGGCGAACGCTTTGGCCGGGAGGATATGACCCGCTGCTTCTACCGCTACATGGAGCATGATGAGCTGACCGGCGAGGATAATTGCGAGACCTACGCCGTCATCGCTGAGCGGGTGCTGGGCTGCCTGTGCCGGTATGATGGCCAGGCGGAAAAGATCATTGTTGTATGTCACGAAGGCGTTATCCGCAGTGTAACCGGCATGAAAGCAGTCAACCTGGGGCAGGTAGTGCCTATTACCCTCGAATAATTCACATTGGCAGGGTTTGCGCAAAGGGACGGCCCGCAGGGCCGGCGATGCTTTGCACCGCCGTAGGGCGGCCGAAGGCCGCCCAGCCCCGGCTTCGCCGGGGCGCCCTGCGGGCCGTTTCCTGCACCCTGCGCCAACCATAGGAGGAGATGCGCCATGAAAGAACGGATCCGACTGCTGTGCCGGACACTGCGGCAGGGCAGCTCCGCTGTGACTGCCATAGTAACCGGCTGCCGCGGGGCCACCCCGCGCTCCCCTGGGGCGCTGCTGGTGCTAACGGCAGAGACTGCCCTGGGCACCGTCGGCGGCGGCCAGGCCGAGCATGATATCATAGGACCGGCCATGGAAATGCTGCGGGGCGGGGCGCCTGTACAGCAGGGCTGGCACCAGTGCCTATCCGCCCAGGAGCTGCGCCATATGGGGCAGGAATTCGGCGGTGAGGAGGAGATCCTGCTGCTGCGGTGGGAGCCTGGTGACCTGCCGTTGGCCGAGGCGGCGTGGACTGCTGCGGGCCAAAACGGGGACTGCTCCCTGCGGATAGAGTATGACAAAAACGGCTGGCGGGGGGCGCTTTTGCCGGTGGCGGAAACGGCCGCTGCCGAGGGCAGCTTTACTCTGAAGCTGCAGGAGGGCGGCCGATGCTATGTGTTCGGGGGCGGGCATGTCAGCCAGGCGCTGGTCCCGCTTCTTAGCGGGGTGGATTTTTGCTGCGTGGTGCTGGATGAGCGTCCCGATTACGCCACTCCTGCCCTGTTCCCCACGGCAGAGGCCCGCTGCGGCCCCCTGCCCGCGCTAGCGGCCGCCATTCCCTTTACCACAGGGGATAGCGTCATCATTATGACACGGGGGCACCAGGGCGATTATGAGGTGCTGTGCGAAGCGCTTCGTAGCCCAGTGTGGTACATTGGCATGGTAGGCAGCCACCGCAAAATGGAGGCCACCTTCCGGCGGCTGCGGGAGGACGGCTTTACCGATGCCGACCTTAGCCGCATCGTCACCCCCATCGGCCTGGCCATTGATGCCGAAACCCCCGCAGAAATTGCCGTCAGCATCACGGCCCAGCTCATCCAGCGGCGGGCGGCCCGCCGTAAAGGAGCCGAATAATCGGTCCGGATATTTCCCTATCCTAAATTTGTGCAGAAGGCCGGGTAGGGCGCCCGCAGGGCAAGCCGCCTTACGGCGGCTTCGGCGGCCTTCGGCCGCCGGCTCCGGCTGCGCCGGAGCGCCCTGCGGGCGCCCCTCCCCTTATCCCCAACTATCCAAGGAGGAACACACCATGATCAAGATCACCCCCGATTTCCCTTGTATCCACTGTGGTGCCTGCGCCAAAGCCTGCAGCCACGGTGTGATCAAAATGGTGCCGAACGAGGAGGGAAAGCTTATCCCCAGGGTTTCCTTCTCTTCCTGCCGGTACTGCCGCGCCTGCCGCTGGGCCTGCCCCGTCATCTCACGGGAAGAAGTCTGATCCTCCTATAAAAAATTTTTCCGGAAAATATGTCACACTTTTCCCGGATAGATCGTTTATAAAGGGTGAAGGCCATAAACGACAAACCGGAGGAGGATTACCCGCATGAAGAAAAGAACATGGCTCCTGCTGCTTGCCCTCGCCCTTTTGCTGATGGCGGGCTGCAGCAGCGAAAAAACAATGGGCGGCACCATCACCGAATACCTGCGCGGCGATACCGAGGTCAATGCTTTCCTGATGGAACAGGACGGCAAAACCATCGGCGTGCGGCTCACTGGGGAAACCGGCATCTACCCCGCCCTCGTTGATATCACCGATGAAGCCCTGCGGAATGCCGAATACCCCCACATGAAAGTTACCGTTACAGGAGAAAAAGCCGAAGAAAAGCTCACCGCTGCGGATGGCACCGAAGTGCCCACCTATACCGCCTCGGTCATTATCATCAATAGCATCCCCTACGGCGAGCCGCTGATCCTTGAGGACGGCACCACGGTACAGGTACGGCTGAACAGAGAGGGCCTGGCCTACTACGCACCGGATGGCATGATGCTGCTTCAGATCCACAATCAGATCCCCGATGATATCTTTGTCGATCGGGTGGATTTTGATGTGTTCCCCAAGGAAGCGCAGCAAAAGGTCATCGACCACTATGAGGAACTGGGCTTCTTCTACGATACCGCGTACCAGGTGGAGCGCGCCTGGGCCGAATACAATGAACTGGGCTGCCCCAAGGATTTCCGTGCCTATGTGGCGCGCCAGTCCACCGCCACCAGCTATTACAATGACCGCGTGATCTTTTACTGCACCAATGTGACCCTTTCCCGCAATACCCGCCGCAACTACGAAAAATACTACAATGCCGTCTATGACCGCAAAACCGGCGAGCAGGTATCCTTTTGGAGCCTGTTCAAGCCTGATGAAAACTACATGCACCAGTGGCTGCTGGTCCAGCTGGAGCCGCTGGACGCCGACCGGCGCAACCAGCTGGCGGAGGTCCTGTCCCCGGAATGGCTCTCCCTTGGGTACAACGGTCTCTACACTTTCATCCCGTGGGATGTCCTGCCGGGGGATGATGGCCCCTACCAATGCACCCATTTCTATGCGGATGAGGAGCTTACCTCTCTCCTCCAGGACTGGGTGTTTCCGCTGAAGGACCCCCACGGCGTTTCCCCGGATGTTCCTGCGCCAACCGCATAAATAAAAATTCCCCGGATACTGCGGTATCCGGGGTCTTGTTCATTAGGGGGAATTCCGTCCAAAGCAAAGCTCCCCGCCGGGCGGCAGGGAGCCATAATGCGGTCTTTCAGCGCATTACTCTTCTTCCGCGGGAGCGGTATAGCTGCCGGTCACAGTGGTCTGGCCATTCAGCACGCCGCCCTCTTCCACGGTCAGCTTGGCAACCTCTACATCACTATTGATAACGCCGGTCGCAGTCACTACCAGCTTACCAACATTTACGCTGTCACCGGTGATATTGCCCAGCAGCACCAGGTGGTCAGCGGTCACATTGCCCTCTACCGAGCCAGTCTTGCTGATATACACATAGCTGGTGGAATTGATATCACCAATGAGCTTACCATTGATGCAGATGGGAGAAGCACCCTCGATATTACCGGTAACGGCGTTGCGCGCACCGATGATGGTCTCGAACTTGCTCATGTCCTCTGTTTTTTTGCTTTGGTTATCCAGCAGGTCGATCTCCGGAAAATCATCTTCGCGTTCGCCAAAAAGCATCATTTGTCATTACCTCCATTGTTTGTTCCTTGTGCTGGAAAAACAGCACAGCTGCTATAAACCTATGCATAATATATGGGACGATTATATGGAATTGGCACAAGATCTGTGAAAAATCCCCGCCAATTTCTGTTTATTGTCCACCCCACTGTTGTCACATTTGCATTTTAGCACTCCCTCCCGCAAATCGACACAAAAGGTGTGAATTGCTGTTTTCGGGGTGCAAAATGCACTGCCCCCACAAAAAGCATCTCGGCTTTAACGGGATATTTGTATTCCACCTACCTTCGTTTAACAAGGACACACACGCTTTTCGGCAGCGAAAATCGGCGCTGACTGCGTCATCTCGTCGTCGCGGACTGCGCTTCATGTCGGGGCGCTATTCCTACGGAATAGGCACCCCTCCAACGCTTCGTCGCTCCGCCTCTCCCCACGAGGTCTTACGACCTTGCGGGGACCCCGCAGCAGCATACGCCAGTATGCCGGCGTCCTCTTCCTTGTCATCATCCGGTTTTCTCTCGCCGAAAAGTCCTGCGGAGTTTTTGCGCGGGAGAAATGGCGCCAGAGGAAGCGCGGAGCGGTAGGCAGGCTGACGCCTGTCAATGCGACGCGCAATGTCGGGCGGTATTTATGCCCGCAAAAACCGTATGTGCTCTTGTTAAGCGAAGGTATGGTAAGAATAGGCCACCAGCTTAAAGCGAACCTAAAGTCCCATCCCCTAAAAAGGCAAAAAAATGCCCCGCCATGCCGTTGCGCCGCTAATAAAACCCCGTCTTATGCGACAAGGTGGGTAGCCTCCCGGGCTTTCACGCTCCCTTCTTCCACCCTACGGATGGGAGGTCTGCAATCCGGCCAAACGGAGATCCGGCTCCCGAAAGAAAAGTGTTGGATCATATCATACGGCGCTGACGCACACAGCAGGGTGTTGCCAGCAGTTATTCACTTATAGCTTATGTCGATGCAGCGGGGATTATTCCTCCTCGTCCTCATCCAGGAATTCATACTCCTCGCTCAGCTTATCCCGGAAGATCTCGGCCACACGGTCCAGCTCATCCTCATCCAGAATGGCATCCAGATAGGCCTCGCCGTCCTCATCCAGCTCCTCGCTCACCTTCAGGAATACCAACTCCGCGGCATCCATCAGCGCTTCCTCCGGGTCCTCAATGATCGGCTCCAGGGCCATGTACTCGGTACCGTCCATTTCGGCACAGGCCACGATCTTGTATTCACTCTGGTTGCCTTCCTCGTCCATCAGCGAGATAATATCCTCGCCCCAGTTTTCGTTTTCCATTATGCGTTCCTCCTTTTGGTTTCTCTACTCTTATATTATGCGAAAATGCTCCCAAAGTCAACCGATACTTGTATTCTGCCCCGCAAATGCGGTATAATGAGGCAAAAGAAACCGGGCCTGTGCCAAGCCTGCCGGCGGCGGGACGCCCGCAGGGCAAGCCGCCTTCTCCGCACCGGCCCCACAGAAAGGAAATCAAAATCATGGTTCTAAAGCAGTTTACCCAGTGCGAAGGCCCCCGCGCCATCATGCACACCAACATGGGCGATATCACCATCCAGCTTTACCCGGAGGTTGCCCCCAAAACCGTCGAGAACTTCGTAACCCTGGCCAAAAAGGGCTATTATAATGGCCTCATCTTCCACCGCGTCATCAAGGATTTCATGATCCAGGGCGGTGACCCCACCGGCACCGGTGCGGGCGGTGAGAGCATCTACGGCGCTAAGTTCGAGGATGAGTGCAGCCAGGAGCTGCACAATTTCCGCGGCGCGCTAAGCATGGCCAATGCCGGACCCAATACCAACGGCAGCCAGTTCTTTATCGTGCAGAACAGCCAGGCCCCCACCCAGGACATCGATGCCCTGGCGGTGCAGGTGGCCTGCTATGAGCTGCTGAACGACGCCAAGCGCCGGGTGCAGATGATGCAGGAGGCCCTGGAGGATGCCCCCAAGATCCAGGCCTACATTGATGAGGTGAACACCAAGCTCAACGATTACCAGTCCCAGGGCCTGCCGGAGGAGGTAAAGGAATATGCCACCGAGATTGCCAAAAAATACGCCGAGGTAGGCGGCACCTTCCACCTGGATTTTGCCCATACCGTATTCGGTCAGGTCATCGATGGCATGAAGGTCGTGGATGATATCGCCAATGTGCGCACCGCCCGCGCCGACCGTCCCCTGCACGATGTCACCATTGATTCCATCGATATCGTGGAATGATTTTCCCTTTTTCAAAAAAGCGCTGCGCCCGGCTTTCAAGCTCCTGCCGGGCGCGGTTTCTTTATTCTTCAAACAGGCTGCGCATCCACCAGAACAGCATCAGCAGTATCACCGTCAAAATAAGATAATCCATCCCTTCCCGCTCCTTTCTTGTCCTAAAATACATCATATGATGTATTTTGTCAACAACATATGTTGTATTTGTGTATCATGTCCTCAGGAAAGGAGGGCGGTACGATGGCCTTTTACCCCAGGCTGCGTGACCTGCGGGAGGATGCGGATCTGACGCAGGAGGAGCTGGTACGGCAGCTGGGCATGCACAAAACAACCTATACCAACTACGAACAGGGTAAGCGGGAACCGCCCTTTGAGCTGATCATCCGCCTGGCAAAGCTGTACGGCGTTTCCATCGATTATATTGCCGGATTGACCGCGCACCCCACACCTTTGCCCCCGCAAAAATAAAATCGCATTTTATGCCCCCCGCCGGAGATAATAGCAAATGCTATTTTCTTGGCGGGGGTGTTTTTTATGCATAAAAAATGGTGGGGCACTCTGGGCGGCTTCGGCGCCGGGGTCATCAATGGACTGCTGGGTGCGGGCGGCGGCATGGTGGTGGTCCCATTGCTTTCGGCCCTGGGGGTGCGCGGCAAAAAAAGCCACGCCACTGCTCTGATGGTCATTGTCCCGCTTTCGCTGGTCAGCGTCGTTCTGTATCTTGTGCAGGGCCGTGTCACCGTGATGGATGCCCTGCCCTGGCTGCCGGGCAGCCTGTTAGGGGCCTACCTTGGCAGCCGCCTGATGCCGAAAATCTCCACCGGCTGGCTTAAACTCGTTTTTGGCGGGCTGATGCTGTGGGGAGGGATCCGCCTGCTATGAGTTGGTTCTGGATCGCCATTGCTTCTGTCCTCAGCGGCACGCTGGGCGCTATGGGCCTGGGTGGGGGCGGTATCCTGCTGCTGGTGCTGGTATGGGCCGGCTGGCCGCAGATGACCGCGCAGGGCATCAACCTGCTGATGATCCTCCCCGTTGGGCTGCTGGGCCTTTACTTCCACCGTAAAAACGGCCTGACCGATGGCAAAGCCGCCTGGCCTCTCCTGCTGGGCGGCCTGCCCGGCGTGCTGCTGGGGGTGCTGCTGGGCACCCGCCTGGGCGAAAATATCCTGCGCACCTGCTTCGGGGTGCTTATCCTGCTGCTGGCCGCGCGGGAACTATGGCTGGGCGTGCAGGCCATCCGCCGGGATGGCTGGCGATTCCGTGCCCCGGAGGACCGCGAAAAATCCGGGTAGGTGCGCCCGCGGGCCGCAGGCAAGCCGTCCTCCGGACGGCTTCTGTGGGCTCCGCCCACAGCGGCGATGCTCCGCATCGCCGGGCCTGCGGCCCGCCCTGCCCTCCCGCCATGCATAATCCGCCCCCGGATGGTGAACAATAGCATTGACTTGCCACAAGTCGCACTACCACTTTGTGAAAAGGATGGTTGAATATGAACCGTAATCACCGGATCTGGTCCTTTATAAAAGCCAAGGGCTTTTACATCGCGTTGGCGCTGTGTATCACCGGGGCGGGCACCGCCGCCTGGCTCACCGCGCAGAATACCATCAGCGGCATCCGTGAACAGCAGCAAAGGCCCCCCGCTGTCACCGAACAGGGGGAAGGCAACCAGTGGGATTATGAGGATATCCTGCAGCAGCAAACCGGCGGCGAGGCCAATACGCCCAAGCCCTCTCTACCCACTTCTCCCTCTCCCACACCGGAGAACCCCGCTCCCACACAGCCTGCCGCGGCCGATGCCCCCCAGCCGCCCGCAAAATCTGAGCCCGCGGCGCCGTTGTGCTTCTGCCTGCCGGTGCAGGGCGCTAAGACCATCGCCCCCTTCAGCGGTGGAGAGTTGGTCAAAAACCACACCCTAAATGTCTGGCGCACCCACGATGGCATAGACCTGGCTGCGGAAAAAGGCACCGTCGTCACCGCCGCTGAGGCCGGCACCGTCTCCGCCGTGACCATGGACCCCATGTGGGGCGGCACTGTCGCAGTGGATCACACCGATGGCACCCAAACCATCTATTGCGGCATTGCGCCGGAAAAAGCCCTAAAGGCCGGGGATCGTGTCACCGCCGGGCAGATGCTGGGCAGCGTAGATACCGTCACCGCCGAGGTGGCTATGGAAAGTCACCTGCACTTCGCCGCCAAAAAGGACGGCAAATTCATCGACCCGCTCTCATTGCCGGGCCTGGAATAAAAGCAAAGCCCCGACAGGTTCACCCTGCCGGGACTTCTGTTTGGTTCTCTGTTAAAAGACAAGCTGCACCAGCAGCATATAGCATATCGTCCCGCCCACGATGGAAAGCAGCATCTGCCGCTTCCACAGGTGCAGCCCCACAGTAACGGCAATGCCGATCAGCTCCGACAGGCCGTGGCTCCCGCTCAGCAGGGATACATTGCGCAGGCAGTAGATCACCAACATGGCAAAGATCGCACCGGGCAGCAGCTCTCCAAGATAGTGAATATACTGGGGAGTAGGTTTGCGGGCATTGAAAACCGCAAAGGGCAAAAAACGAGTGAGCAGGGTGGCCAGTACGCACATCCCCACGGTGATGATTTGTTGAGCCAGGGTCATGGTGCGGTCACCCCTCTTTCCTTTTCCAGCGGACGGCGCAGTGCCGTCAATGCCGCCAGAATGCAGACCATTGTAGGGATCAGGAAGTTATCCGCCCCAAAAATCAGCAGGCACCCCACACTGGCCGCCAGGCCGATCCATTCGCTGGCATGGTGCTTTTCCTTCAGCCACTGCTCCAGAAAGATAACTACAAACATCGCCGTCATCACAAAATCCAGCCCCTCGGTATTGAAATGGATGAAGCTGCCCAGCACGCCGCCCAATGTGGCGCTGGCCACCCAGTAGAATTGGTTGAGCAGCGTGACGAAGAAATAGAACCACCCCCGGTCGATCCCCTCCGGGATCTCGGCGGAGCAATTGATGCTGAAGGTCTCATCGCACATGCCGTAGATGAGATAGGGCTTCTTCCAGCCCAGTCCCTTAAACTTATCCAGCATGGCAATGCCGTAAAAAAGGTGCCGCGCCTGGATCATCAGCGCCATCAGGAAGCACTGCACCGGCGCGTAGGGCGCCAGCAGCATGCTCACCGCCACAAATTCCAGGCTCCCGCCAAAGATAGTTAGGCTCATCAGCAGCGGATACCAGAAGCTGAAGCCGGAAACATTCATATAGATGCCATAGGTCATCCCCAAAAACCAAAATCCCGCAAAGATGGGAATGGTATAGGGAAAAGCGCATTTCAGCGCCGCGCGGATCCTCCCACCTCCAGCCGCCGCGCCGGTGGGGGGATTGGTAACAGGGTGTTGTGCCATAGAATCAAGTCCTTGTTGGAATTATGCCGGAAATATAAAATATGCTTATTGGCCGGCTGGTTCCTGTTATATTATACAGCCGCGCCTTTGCAGGAAAAATTTTCCTTATTCCATAAAAAATGAAAAGACGCTATGCGGCTGGCAAAAGCAGCGCATAGCGTTTTCCTCTTTACCGGGCAATTGATCAGATCAAGCCTCGGAGATGGCGCCAACGGGGCAGGTACCGGCGCAGGAACCGCAATCAATGCAGGAACCCTCGTCGATCTCGCAAACGCCGCCGGCATCCTTGATGGCACCGACGGGGCAAGCACCCATGCAGGCGCCGCAGCCGATGCAGGCATCGCCAATTTTGAAAGCCATAGTTATGTACCTCCTGATCAGGTTCGTTGCCATCCTCCTTTGGGCAGCCCAATGCCGCCAAAGGAATGGCAAGTACAGGCCAGTTACCCAGCCTGTTTAGGGGTATTATAGCATACTCTCCCCAAAAATCAATACCATTTTCCCCACCCTGTTATGCAAAGTACGCAGCACAGTAAACCAGCTTGCCAAATGAAGAACAAATGTTTCACGTGAAACATTTTTGCGGAGAGGGATACCTTCCAGGGAAGGGCCAGGGGTCGTCTGCGAAAGGGGCAAGACGGCCCGCAGGGCGCTCCGGCTCCGCCGGAGCTGGCGGCCGGAGGCCGCCGAACCCGTCCGGAGGACGGGTTGCCCTGCGGGCCGTAACCTGCGGTTTGTACAGACTGGCGGCGGTTACAGCTGGGCGGGCTGCTTGACCCCGCGCATGGTAAGGGAAATGCGGCCGCGCTTTTGGTCCACCTCCAGCACCTTTACCCGGACAATGTCCCCCACTTTCAGCACCTCGCTGGGGTGCTTTACATATTTTTCGCCCAACTGGCTGATGTGTACCAGCCCGTCCTCGTGCACCCCGATATCCACAAAGGCGCCGAAATCCACCACATTGCGGACGGTGCCGGTCAGTTCCATTTCCGGTTTCAGGTCCTTCATCTCCAATACATCGCTGCGCAGCACTGTGGGCGGCAGCGATTCGCGGGGATCGCGTCCCGGCTTTTGCAACTCGGCAATGATATCCCGGACGGTCGGTTCACCGGCGGAAAGCTGCGCCGCCAGCGCTTTATAGCCCATCTTCTCCGCAAGGGTGGGCAGCTCTTTCATTTTATCGGTACCGATATCGGTCAAGGCGCAGCCGCAGAGGGTCAGCAGCCCTTCGGCGATGGGGTAGCTTTCCGGGTGGACGGCGGTGGCATCCAGCGGGTTTTTGCCGCCGGAAATGCGCAGGAAGCCGGCACATTGCTCATAGGCTTTTTTGCCAAGCTTCGGCACCTTAAGCAGTTGGGGACGGGCGGCAAAGCCGCCGTTTTCTTCCCGGTAGGCCACAATATTTTTGGCAATGGCAGCATTGATGCCGGCGATGTGCCCCAGCAGCGAGGGGGACGCGGTATTCAGGTCCACCCCCACCGAGTTGACGCAGCTTTCCACCACGCCCGCCAAAGCGGCATCCAGCCGGGCGGGGGGCATATCATGCTGGTACTGGCCGATGCCGATGGCCTTGGGGTCGATCTTCACCAGCTCCGCCAACGGATCCTGCAAGCGGCGGGCGATGGAAACGGCGCTGCGCAGGTTGACATCGTATTCCGGGAATTCCTCGCTGGCCAGCTTGGAGGCGGAATAGACCGAGGCGCCTGCTTCGCTGACAATGGCATACTGCACCGGCAGGCCGCTTTCCGCAATCAGCTCCGCCACAATCTTTTCTGATTCCCGGCTGGCGGTGCCATTACCAATGGAAATGACGGTAACTTTATGCTTCTTCAGCAGGTCGGTCACCTTCCGCTTGGTTTCAGCGATTTTATTAAAAGGCTGGGTGGGGTAGACAACGGCGGTATCCAGCACCCGGCCGGTGGCATCCACCACCGCCAGCTTGCAGCCGTTGCGATAGCCGGGGTCCCAGCCCAGCATCACCCGACCGGTAAGAGGCGGCTGCATCAGCAGGTGGTGCAGATTTTCGGCAAAGACCCGGATGGCCTGCTCGCTGGCATTCTCGAACAGCTCCCGGAAGGTTTCATTTTCCATGCTGGGGGCAATGAGGCGCTTCCAGCTATCGGCGGCAGCTTCCATCACGGCGCGGCCGCAGGCATTATTGGCGATCACCGTTTTGCGGCGGATGGCCTCCAGGGCTTTTTCCTCCTCCAGCACAATGGCGGTCTTAAGGAAGCCCTCCTTTTCGCCGCGGTTCAGCGCCAACACCCGGTGCGGGGCGATGCGGCCCACCGGCTCCTTGAAGTCGTAATACATCTTATAGGTGGTGTTCTCGGTGCTATCGCCGGTGGCGGTAACCACGGCCGCCCGGTGGATCAAAAGGCGCAGCGCCTTGCGGATCTCGCCGTCATCGGAAATATCCTCCGCGATGATATCCATAGCGCCGGAGAGAGCATCCTCGGCGGTCTCCACACCCTTTTCCGGGTTCACATACTCTGCGGCCATGCTAAGCGGCTCCCGTAGGGTATTCTGCACCCGGATGGCCGTCGCCAGCGGTTCCAAGCCCTTTTCCCGGGCAATGCTGCCGCGGGTGCGGCGCTTGGGCTTATAGGGGCGGTAGAGGTCCTCCACCTCCGCCAGAGTGGCCGCAGCCTGAATGGCGGTCTCCAGCTCCGGGGTAAGCTTTTCCTGCTCGGTGATGGAGCGAATGACCTCCTCCCGGCGTTTTTGCAGGTTGCGCAGGTATTCCAGCCGGTCGCTGAGGTCGCGCAGGGCGGCATCATCCAGGCTGTCGGTCATCTCCTTGCGATAGCGGGCAATGAAGGGAATGGTGTTGCCTTCATCCAAAAGGCGCACGGCGGCTTCCACCTGCGCCGGGCGGAGCTTTAATTCCTGCGAGAGCTGCTGTATGAGTTCCATCGTTTTTCCTCTCCTTCGGGGCAAAATTACTTTTCTATTATAGCCTATCCGGGAGCAGGGAGCAACCGGAGAAACGGTACAGCAGCGTTTGAATATTCATTTTTATTTGAATAATTATACACAGTATAATCGCAAAATTGTTTGTTATCACTAATATTTAGTCGTAATTTTCGGCGGTTATCTCCGTTTTAATGCTTTACTTTTGCGAAATGTGATGTATAATAATTCATGTAATCACCACCCGGCCGGAGAGGATCCCGCCGGGACCGGAGCGAAAGATATTTTATGAAAAAGATAAAAGGAGATTCTACCATGAAAAAACTGCTTGCTGTAATGCTGGCCGCCATGATGCTGCTGGCGATGGTTGCCTGTGGCAACAACAATAGCGAACCTACCCCTGAGCCTACCCCCACCCCTGACGAGACCAAGACCCTGTATATGGCCACCGAGGGTACCTTCCCTCCCTATGAATATTACGATGGCGATAAGCTGGTCGGTATTGATGTGGAAGTGGCCGGTGCCATTGCCGAAAAGCTGGGCATGAAGCTGGAGGTCGTTGATATCGCGTTTGATTCCATCGTAAGCGGCGTACAGGCCGGCAAGTATGATATGGGCATGGCCGGTATGACCGTCAATGAGGAGCGGTTGGAGCAGGTCAACTTCTCCGACAGCTATTCCACCGGTATTCAGGTCGTTATCGTCAAGGAGGGCGGCAAGGTTCAGTCCCTGGACGATATGGGCGCTGAGGGCGTCATCATCGGCACCCAGAGCGGTACCACCGGCTTTACATATGCCTCCAGTGACTTCGGCGACGAAAAGGTAAAGGGCTTCACCAAGACCACCGACGCCGTTGCCGCACTGATCAACGGTCAGGTAGACTGCGTGATGCTGGATAACGAGCCTGCCAAGGCGCTGGTTGCCGCCAATGCCGATGCCGGTCTTTCCATCCTGGATACCGCCTATGCCGTTGAGGACTATGCCATCGCCATCAACAAGGACAACAATGACCTGCTGACCAAGGTGAACGCCGCACTGGCCGAGCTGAAGGCTGACGGCACCCTGCAGGGCATTATTGACAAGTACATCAAGTAAAATCGTTTCCTCATTACCCATGCAGCGGGACGGAGCCACACTGGCTTCGCCCCGTGCTGCTATCTTATCACGATAGAAAAGAGGGGAACCATTGAGTAATTTCCTGCTGTGGTGGGAGCAGCTGAAGGCTGACTTTATCACCTGCTTTGTTACCAAGGAACGCTGGCGCTACATTACCCGCGGCCTGGGGAACACCCTGAAGATCGCGCTGGTGGCTGTACTGATCGGTATTGCCATCGGCTCCATTGTGGCCATTGTGCGCAGCGCCCACGATAAAAATATCCACGAGATGCGCCCGGGCCTGGGTCGCACCCTGCTGAAGATCGCCAACGCCATCTGCAAGGTATATTTGACCGTTATCCGCGGCACGCCTGTGATGATCCAGCTGCTCATCATGTTCTTTGTCATCTTTACCTCGGCGCGGAACGGCGTGCCGGTGGCTATGCTGTGCTTCGGCATCAATTCCGGCGCGTATGTGGCCGAAATTATCCGGGCCGGTATTATGTCGGTGGATAACGGGCAGAGTGAGGCGGGGCGCAGCCTGGGGCTTAACTTTGTGCAGACCATGTGGTACATTGTCATTCCGCAGGCACTGAAAAATACCCTGCCGGCCCTGGCCAATGAGTTCATTGTGCTGCTGAAGGAAACCTCCGTAGCCTGCTATGTGGCCGTCAACGATCTGACGCGTGGCGGCGAAATCATCCGTGGTGCCACCTACCAGCAGCTGCTGCCGCTTTTGGCTGTGGCCATCATCTACCTGCTGCTGGTCATGTTCTTTAGCTGGCTGGTAGGCAAACTGGAAAGGAGGCTGCGCAGCAGTGACCACTAAACCGATCATTGAGGTAAAAGACCTGAAAAAATCCTTTGGCACATTGCAGGTGCTCAAGGGCATCAATACCGAGGTGCAGAGGGGCGAGGTCGTCGTTGTCATCGGGCCCTCCGGCAGCGGTAAGTCCACCTTCCTGCGGTGCCTGAACCTGCTGGAGACCCCCACGGCCGGTTCTATCTATGTGGATGGGGCGGAGATCACCGACCCCAAGTGCGATATCAACCTGCACCGGCAGAAGATGGGCATGGTGTTCCAGCACTTTAACCTGTTCAATAATATGACCATCCTGCGCAACATGACGCTGGCCCCCATGACCCTGCTGAAAAAAAGCAAGGAGGACGCTGAGGCGCAGGCACTGGCCCTGCTGCGGCGCGTAGGGCTGGAGGATAAGGCAAACGCCTATCCCAGCCAGCTTTCCGGCGGGCAGAAGCAGCGGATCGCCATTGTGCGGGCACTGTGCATGGACCCCGAGGTCATGCTCTTTGATGAGCCGACCAGCGCGCTGGACCCCGAAATGGTGGGTGAGGTGCTGGATGTTATGAAGGAGCTGGCGCAGGACGGTATGACCATGGTGGTAGTGACCCACGAGATGGGCTTTGCCCGCGAAGTAGGCAGCCGGGTGCTGTTTATGGATGAGGGTGTCATCATGGAGGAGAACGAGCCGCATGAGTTCTTTGCTAACCCCAAATGCGAGCGGCTGCAAAGCTTCCTGGCAAAGGTGCTGTAAAACAGAAATATTCCCCCACAGGCCATACGGTCTGTGGGGGATATTTTTTATTCCAGAATATTGCGGGCGACATAAACGCCGCTGGCGGAAGCGTGAGAAAGCGAATGGGTGATGCCGCTGCCATCGCCAATGATGTAAAGGCCGGGATGCTGGTTGGATTCCAGTTTTTTATTCACCTCAACCTCCATATTGTAGAACTTGACCTCCACGCCGTACAGCAGGGTGTCCTCATTGGCGGTGCCGGGGGCGATCTTATCCAATGCGTAGATCATTTCCACGATGTCATCCAGGATGCGCTTGGGCAGCACCAGGCTTAGGTCGCCGGGGGTGGCGTTCAGCGTGGGGGTAATGAAGGCCCCCTCCATGCGCTCCGGGGTGGAGCGGCGGCCGCGGATCAGATCGCCAAAGCGCTGAATGATGACCCCGCCGCCCAGCATATTACTCAGCCGCGCGATGCTTTCGCCATAGCCGTTGGAGTCCTTAAACGGCTCTGAAAAATGCTGTGCCACCAGCAGGGCGAAATTGGTGTTTTCGGTTTGGCGAGAGGGGTCCTCGTAGCTGTGGCCATTGACGGTGATGATGCCGTTGGTGTTTTCATTTACCACGGCGCCCTTGGGATTCATGCAGAAGGTACGCACCTTATCGCCGTACTTTTCGGTGCGGTAGACGATCTTGCTTTCATACAGCTCATCGGTAAGATGGGCAAAGACCGCCGCGGGCAGTTCCACCCGCACGCCCAGATCCACGCGGTTGGAGTGGGTGGGGATATTGAGCTCCCGGCAGACCGTTTCCATCCACTTGCTGCCGCTGCGCCCTACCGAGATCACACACTTTTGGCAGGTGTACTCGCCTGCTGCGGTAAAAACACGGTAGCCATCATCCGCCGCCGCGACTGCAGTGACGGGGGTATCAAAGAAGAAGGTGACCTTATCCTTTAGTTCCTCGTAGATATTCTGCAGCACCTTGTAGTTGATATCGGTGCCAAGGTGGCGTACCGAGGCATCCAGGAGATGCAGGTCGTTCTGGATGCAGACGGTCTTAAAGCGGGTACCAGCGGTGGAATAGAGCTTTGTCCCTTCGCCGCCATGGGCCAGGTTGATCTCATCAACATAGCGCATCAGCTCCAGTGCCTGCTTTTTGCCGATGTACTCATACAGCGTGCCGCCAAAGTCATTGGTGATATTGTACTTGCCATCGGAGAAAGCACCCGCCCCACCGAAACCGCTCATGATGGAGCAGGTGGGACAGCCAATGCAGGTTTTTATTTTATCGCCATCGATGGGACAGCGACGGCGGCTGAGGGGATGTCCGGATTCGAATACCGCGACCCGCAGGGCGGGAGCCCGGTGGGTCAGCTCGTAAGCGGAAAAGATGCCTCCAGGGCCAGCGCCAATGATAATGACATCGTAATTCATAGTACGACCTCCACAAAAAAGAACAGTTGACCGCTGCGCAGCCAACCCTATCATCCAAGATAATTTATTTATAACACAGGTGCAGGAATTTTGCAATAACGCCGGCAGAGAAAAAACGCCTCTCCGACGAGAAAAACCGTGCTCATTGCCCAACTGCTCCCCCCATAAACGGCACAGCCGCCCGCCCTATGCGGGCAGACGGCTGGGTATATGCTTTCTGCGGGCTTTTCCGCCGCAGCAGGGGAAGATGCCTTGTTAAACGGGAAAGTCCGCGCCAAGCGGCAAATTTAACGGCCCAGCGCCTTTTTGACATATTCCCGCAGGGTGCTGTCATCCAAGAAAGGAAGGAGCTCGGTGATGCTCTCTCCGCGGGCCAGCTTTTCCTTGGTGATGGCCCCCAGTGCCTTATCACCCAAGAAGGGCAGCATGGCCGTAACATCCTCACCGCGGAGCACCTTGGCAAGAGCCACCTCGCCCAGCTTTTCCTCCCCGGCAAAGGGGAGGAGTTCCCCGATGGAGCGGCCGTTTTTGGCACGGAGTTCCGCCAGCCTGCCCACCGCTTCTTCGCTCATGAAAGGGGCAAGTGCCACGGTATCCTTACCGTTCTGCTCCAGCAGCAACGCCAGTTCATCCACCTTTTCTTCTGCCATAAAGGGGACCAGGCCCGTAACATCGCCACCCTCCTGCGCCAGCTGTGTGGCCAGCTCGCCCACGGTTTCCTCGTCCAGGAATGGCACCAGTGTCAGCAGGCTCTCTCTATCTTTCCTAACCTCCCCGGCCAGCTTTTCTACCTGACTGGGGCGCAGCACCTCGGCAGCCTCTTTCAGTTCCTCCCTGGTGTAATCGGCAGGCTGTACCGGCTCTCCGGCTGTTACCTTTTCCACCACGGGGTTGCCGCCGCCCAGGATCTCATCCACCGTGACGCCAAAAATTTCGGCCAACTCCGGCAGCTTGGCGATATCCGGCATGGAATTGCCCCGCTCCCAGTTGGAGACCGCCTGATAGCTGATGCCCAGTCGATCGGCGAGCTCGAACTGGGTCATATCCCTTTTCTTGCGCAGCTCCGCTATTCTTTTTCCGATTTTTACGGTATCAAACATATTGTACCGCTCCTTCCCGCCGGTCGCTTCCGGCATCATCAGCATAGCAAATTGCACACCAATAAACCAGCAACCGGTGCTTGAGTCCGGATATTCAACCCGTGCTTGAGCCCCATGTAATAGCCCGTTAACTGCCAGCACTGCATTTTTCGGCATCAATGGCAAGCACCACCATCAGGGCGGAAAGGGCGTCCTCGGGGCGCTCCACCTCGATGGAATAGGTATCCGTCCAGTTAAAAAGCTCCTTGCTGACGGTCGCTACCGTTCTGCCGCAGCCGTCTGTAATGGAATAATCCCAACCCAGCCAGTCGCCCTCCACATGCCAGCCGTTGCAATCGATGTTGTAGTGGTGGCTGAACAGCCTGAATTCCTTCGAGATGCAGCCGATATATGCATCGCCGCGGTAGAGGTCAAACTTCGGCGGCAGGGTGAAAACGCGCTGCTTGACCGTTCCCAGTTCGCTGCCGGTCGGGTCGAAAATTTTAAGACAATGCCCCCACGAAAGCTGGCCCCGGACGACATACACAGTGTCGCCTGCCTCATCGTAGATATCGTAGCTATCGAACCACGAGAAAAAGCGCTGCTTGAATAATAGCTTCATAGGCACCTCCATTCGCCCTATTTTAGCATAAAAAATGCAAAAGTAAAAGCCCCGAATGCAGTTGCACTCGGAGCTTTGGCTCCCCCTGTCCGGCTTGAACGGACGACCCTGCGGTTAACAGCCGCATGCTCTACCGACTGAGCTAAGGAGG
>ERZ856578.230-NODE-230-length-114312-cov-44.463142_pt1 | contig 114312 bp, 96 predicted proteins | sample MGYA00514384_ERZ856578 | MGnify/ENA primary metagenome ERZ856578 (study PRJEB29103, sample SAMN06111958) | human gut metagenome | biome: human gut; feature: ankylosing spondylitis patient; material: healthy_person | host: Homo sapiens | place: China:Hangzhou... | reverse complement strand
CAATAATTGTCGCATTTCCGTTTGCCATAGTCAAGTCCTCCTTCCATAATTTCTAAGGCAAAAGGATATGAATTCCCTTACCCCATAGACATACAAAAGTATTTTAGCAGATTTTCCCAAAAATCTCAAGTAGTTTTCAGAATATTGCTCTCATCTTTTTCTCAAAGCATTGCCTTCTTCCATTACTCACGGAACTTTATGGCTTGACCATTATCAAAACTGGTGCAAACTCAACCTGTATAAAATTTTCAATGTTCTTTCAATTTAGCCTTGACTTTTTATTTGCAGGCTACAACATTTCCCACGAGTTCGAAAATCTTCGAAAAATTTTTGTTGCGTCTTTTTTCATCTCATTTTAACATATTATCAAGGAACGATGTTCTCATCTGAGAGGAGAAGGTTCATGAATTATAAAGAATTATTGTTTGATACACTTGAAAAGCTTGGTACTTCAAAGACAAACCTTGGTTACGATTATATTGTCTACGGCCTCCTTCTTATGGAAGAAGACCCTCACTGTATCTCTTGTATTACGAAATTTTTATACATTGATATTGCGAATCACTACGGCACAACATGGAAATGTGTCGAGAAGAATATACGAAATAGTATTCTCACTATATGGGTCTCTTCCAACGACCGTATGCTCAAAAAAGTCTTCGGCAGAAGCAGTTCTGACAACAGACCTACAAATAAAGAATTTTTTAAGCATACTTATGAATATCTTGATACAATAAAGCACCAGTGTGCTGCAGGTGCTTTACATCCCAGATTTTTTTGTCCTTCCTGTCACTCACATTGCCAGATAATGGAAAATATCTTTTCGCAAATGACTGACTTCTATGATATTGCTAACTGACTTTTTCCTGTTAGTTCGTCTTTCGCATTTCCCCTGAACTTCTGATATTATTTAATAAAATCCTTACTGCTGTCCCTCCGGGATACTGCCTTTTTCATGCATTTTTCTCGCCAGATAAACAAATGGTGTATCTGCAATACTCGTAATGATAAAGATCACATAACTCGCCAGTGCGATACTGACCAGAGTTGGGAACTGATACATTCCCCAGAATGCCCCAAAAGTATACAATAATGTATTTAGTAACTGTGAGATCAGTGTCGACCCGTTATTTCTCAGCCATAATGCTTTTCTTGAATCTCCATTGAAATGCTTTTTGGTAATCGCCCACCATTTATGATAAGCCCATACATCAAACCGCTGACAGATTGCATAAACCAGCACACTGACGATCATCAGTCTTGGTGTATTGGAAAAAATCTCTTTGATCGCCGGCTGTGCCCAGTCGCTCGCACTCGGTCTGTATAAAAGCCAGGACTGGGAAACTACGATAAAAAATACCGACGTAAAAATTCCGATATTTACTGCTTTCTGTGCTGCCTTTTTCCCGTCTACCTCACTGATGATATCCGTAACAAGAAATGTCGACGCAAAAAGGATATTCCCCAGAGTCTGCTCCATTCCGAATGCGTCCACCAGGATCAGCACTTCAATATTGGCGGTAATCGTAGCGATCGCTGTAAAACAATACAATCCGCTTTTCCCAAATAATCTGTAAACTAACAGAACACTTCCATATATAACCAAAAGACTTAAAACCAATAATATCTCATTCATTTTCTTCTTTCTCCTTTTCTTCTCCTCCGACTCCAAAATCTGTATTTTGAAGCAAAATATCCACCCTTTGGTTTTCTTTATATTTCGGATAAATCTGTTCCACAAAAAGTCGGATCACTTCCTGATCCGGACGGATCGGTGTTGTATTTTCCACCATAATATTGATACAGATCCGTTCAAAATATTTTAATCCCGTTTCTATATCTTTCTGCATGGATTCTGCTGTCTGCCCACTGATTCCAAAAAGCAGACAGACTTCATCTGCCACTCCTGCGATCTCTTCCGGCATAACGCCTTCCATTCCTTTGTCAAAGACTTCTCTTCTGAACGTATCATCAAATGTCTCCACACCCATTTTAATCTTCAGCGTGATTCCCTGCTTTTTAAAATAATCCTTCCACTTCTGTACATGCTTATGATACATCCAGTGGACCTCAAACCGGAGCTGACTGATCTGCTTTTCTTTACAGACCCGCCTGATTTCTTCCATTGTCTTTTCATCAAGTTCCAGAAAACTTCCGGAATTGATTACCTCAAGACTGTGATATATGCCATTTACCTTAGAAAGTGCCTCTTTGTTGATCCTATAGTTTTCTTCTTCATTTCTGGAAGAATCCAAATGATAATCACAGAAACGACACCGCAGATAACGGCATCCGCTTCCCCGGAGCATAACAATCTCCCTTGGGTTTTTATCCGTTATAATACTATAGCGAACTGGATTTTCTGTCTGTCCCATCTTCACCCTTCTTTCTTTTTCTTTTGATGCGTGCCAACTCTGTTCCCCGGGAAAATGAAAATGAATTTTCAAGAAAAAGGAGATGCCTGACGGTACTGACCCCGAGAGACATCTCCTGTAAATCGTAACGATACCGGACTGAAAAGAGATAGGACCAGCATCTCACAGATCTTAAATTACAACTTTTATCCCTAGTTTTTTTTATAGACAGGATGGTCACGAACTGTCTTATTAATTACCTGTAGTACTCTAACAGATTTTCTTTCATTTTGCAAGTGAACTATTTCTTTTTTCCATTTCATATACAAAATCTGCAACATTCATGGTGGAATCTCTGTTGGAAACCAGTACGATCGTCTTTTCTTTTGCGGATTCCTTTAACGATTTCAGAATGCTTCAGAAATGTATACTTTCCTGCTATAAAAAAATCACCGTATAAAAAGGTTCTGTCCTTTTATACGGTGATTACTTTTTCCTTATTTTCTTGACAAAAAATGCTTGATAAATACATACATCACGATCACGAATGCCATCAGATATCCGATCGCACCAATTGCCGGGATTCCCCATAACTTTGGCTTCATATTCGTTGTACAGATGATGCTTGAACTGATCAGAAGTGCCATGACCCACAGTCCCATCACAATATTTCTCACCAGTCTTCTTAACAGCTCTGCCAGATCCTTTGATACATGAAGATCCAGGTTGACCCTCGTCTGCCCTTTCATATATCCCTGCAGTGCATCTGCTGCCAGTGACGGAATCTCGATCGTCTTATGGATCGCTCGATACAGGTTCTTTCCACCGGACTTCAATTCTTTTTTCCAGTTAAAATTCCGCAGGAAATCACCTTTGATCCTTGCTGAAGCGATCTCTACCATATTGATCTGTGGACAGATCTCAGCAAGAACACCTTCCATCTGCGTCAGACCGCGTGCCAGCATCGTCAGACCATGTGGCATAGAAATCCGGTTCGTCTTCATAACTTCCATCAGATCCTGCATTGCCTCTGCCACGTCGATATTTCCCATATCCAGCTTGCCATACTTGATCATCAGGCTGCTGATATCCTCATACAGCTTACTCTGATCCGGTTTTCCCCGAAATTCTCCCAACGCAAGAACCGCATCCTGGATCATCCCAATATCGTTGATCGCAATCCCCTGGATCGCATCGGAGATCAGTTCTCTGTCTCTGTCTGAAAGCCGTCCCATCATGCCCATATCAATCCATACAATTTTCCCGTCCGAAATATGTACATTTCCCGGATGGGGATCTGCATGGAAAAAGCCATCGTCCATGACCTGCTTGATATAATGGTCAACCAGCTTTGTTCCGATCTCTTCCAGATCGTAGCCCTCTTTTTCAAGCACTTCTTTTTCATCGATAGGATATCCTTCGATATATTCCATCACCAGAACATGATGCGTTGTAAATTCCTTATATAAAACCGGTGTCCTTACATACGCAATATCTTTATTCCGTCGGGCAAACTCTTCCATGTTGGCTGCTTCCGTCAGGAAATTCATCTCTTCCTGCGTTACGACCCACAATTCATCCAGCACCATACTGAAGTCGATGGTTTCTTTGATGCTGATCGGTGGTACAAGCTTGACCGCCTTATGCAGAAGACCAATGTCTCTTGCCATCGTATCGTAAATTCCTTTTCGCTGCACCTTTACGACAACTTCTTCTCCTGTCTTCAGCATTGCCCTGTGAACCTGTGCGATGGAAGCTGAACCTAATGTCTCCTTTTCAATTTGTGAAAAGACCTCCTGCCATGGATACCCATAGGAATCTTCAATCACTTCCTCCACTTCCGAAAATGGCATTGGAGCCACATCGGACCGCAGCTTCATCAGTTCATCACAGTACTTCTTTGGAAGTACATCTGAATGCAGTGACATGATCTGACCAATCTTAATAAAAGTAGGTCCCAGATCTTCAAGAATCAGCCGCAGCTTCTCCGGTGTGATCCCCCGGGTCAGCTCATGCTTTCTTAAAACTGCGGTTATCTCTTTTAATCTGGAACCCGACTTTTCATTCTTCATCTTTCTTTTCCGTAGCTGCTTCAGCAGTTTCTTTTGTTGCTGCTTCTGCCTCCGCATTCACTCTGTCTTCCGACTCTCCGTCCACAGCTTTTGCCGTTTCCATCTTTGCGAGCTGCTCTTTTAACTGCTCTAACTGCTCCGGTGTCATCTTTCCAAGAAGCTCTGTCAGTTCTTCCGGTGAGGATGCTTTCACTGATACATTCACATTATCCTTGACCGTCTTCTTGATATTATGCTTCAGCTCTTCGTTGAGGACTTTCCCCTGCTCTACTGTCAGCTCACCCTTTTTTACAAGCTCATCCAGCACGTCCTTTGACTTCTCTGCTGTCACAGCTACTGTTCCGATTCCTGCCAATAAGATCTTTTTCAGACCATCCGTCAATCTTTCCATACTCTTCTGCTCCTTTCAAGGTTCTAAGCCTCTTTACATTATCTGATTTTATACTCTTGTTATACACTTTTTTCAAAAAAATGTAAACCATTCCATTATTTTTGGAACAAAAATAATACAACCGATCACTGCAGAAAAAAGTGCTGCAATCAGCACTGCACCGGCAGCCGTATCCTTTGCGATCTTGGCCAGCGGTTTTCTTTCCTCCGTCACCAGATCAACAACTGCCTCAACAGATGTATTCACCAGTTCCAGTGCCATGATCAGTCCGCACAAAAGCAGACAGATACACCATTCTATCTTCGAAATTTCAAAGAAAAATCCCGCCAGCACCACCAGCACTGTCATGATACAGTGCATCTTCATATTCTGCTCCTGACGAATCCCGGTCAGAATCCCCTCGATCGCATACCGGAATCCTCCATAAAATTTATGATCCTGCTTTTTCTTCTGTTCCATAAGCACACTCCTCTAATGTCTCTGATCCTCATTGCTGTATACTTCACAGAAACGGGCAGCAAAAGCCGGTTCTTCCCCTCCTGCATATAAATGGGAAATATCTCCTACTTTTGTACCGCGGAAATACGCAATTCCCTGCTCTCTCTCTTCCGTTACCACCTCGGTCACAGAAGTCGGTGCAAGCACCAGCCCATGCCATAATACAAACGGGGAAACATTCCACAAATGGGATAATAATACACAGCTGATCGCAAAATGACAGAAAAAGGTAACCGTCTCTGTACTTTCTTTTTCTACCCGGTAATGATTTCTCTCCCTCACATATCCATGCTCTGCAAGAAATGCATCAAACTCCCGGATCACCCGGTCATAAACCACTTCCATATCAGAGCATTCTGCCACCTTGGAATTTCTCCATTCCCTGCGATCCATATATTCTTCATGCTCTGTCCAGTATCCCGGTGCCATATCCCATACATTCCTTATCAGATACTTTCCGTCTGCCATTTTTGCTCCCGGATATGCCCGGCTCAATTCCGGATCTTTATTCAGATCCAGCTGTGCCGGAAATTCCCGCAGCCACTCCAGTACTTCCGCATCTTTTCCCGTCGCTTTCAGACAGGGCTGTGCCGTATCCATCGCCCTGCCAAGGGGAGACTGATAACAACTTCCCATCGCAAGCGATGATGCCCTCTTTGCCAACAGTTCTGCCTCCCTGCGTCCTTTTTCTGTCAATGTATCATGTTCATAATCCGGGTCTCCGTGCCGGATCAATAAAATTCTCATCCTGTTCTCCTTCCGCTTTTTCTGTTGCACTTCCTGTTATCAGCTTTGTCGTTCTCTCTTTTTCTTACTTTCCTACACATCCCATACTGCTGCAAGCCAGCACTTTGCAAGCATCCTCCATGCACCAACTTCTTTTAAAACCTTCCGCAAGTGTTCTTTCTCATCCCGACTCCATTTTTCCGGTGCAGATCTGGAAATTCCATACTTCGCAAGCAGCTCCTCACCGGTCTTTTTCTCAAACCTGGTTTCACCTCTCAGGATTGCTTCGCCAAGCAGTCTGATCTGCTCCATCGTATAAGGTTCTCTGCCTCTTTCCTCCAGCCAGTCTTCTGTCGCTACAGACATTCCGTGAACACCATCTGAAAATACGTGATGAGCATACGGAACACCTGCCTCTTTACACGCCTTTGCAAAAAGATAACTGTTCTCTACCGGAACTGACTCATCTGTTGCTGTCTGCCACAAAAAGCAGGGTGGCGTATCTGCGGTCACATGCTTTTCAAGTGACATATAATCTAGATCCTTCTGATCCGGGTTCTCCCCGAATAAGGCGACAAAAGATCCCGGATGTGCCGCCTTTCCTGCAGTGATGACCGGATAAGCAAGAATCGCTGCATCCGGACGGTTGGACACCCGGTCATATACCGGATCCGGATCTTTTATATCCTTCCAATGCACACTTAAACTGGCACATAAATGCCCTCCTGCAGAAAATCCGCATACTGCGATCTGCTCCGGGGTGATCCGGTACTCTTCTGCCTTCCCGCGTATCATGCGGATTACTCTTGAAATATCCTGAAGAGGCTGCATTTCCAGTGGAACTTCATCCAGCGGATTCACTGTATAGACAAGCACAAATACATTATAATCTGCCTCGTAAAAATCCATGGCAACCAGATGTGCTTCTGTCCGTGAAACCTGCCGGTATCCACCTCCCGGAACAACGATCATAGCCGGATGGATCTTATCATCCTCATGCATATAACTGACCATCACCGGAATAAATCCATGAGCTCCCTCATAAGAATATTCTTCTTTTTTCCAGATCTCTGTTCTCTGTCCTTTCATCTCTATAAGGCCTCAACTTCCAGATAAGGATTCTCTGCTTCATAAAATGCTTCTTTTTCCACGACCTCTGCAAGTGCTGCATCTAACGGCATCCTGCCAAGAACCGGCACTTCCAGTTCCGCAGCGATCTCATCAATATGGCTTTCTCCGAAAATGTGGATCTTTTTTCCGCAGTCTGGACAGAGAATATAACTATAATTTTCAACAATGCCAAGCACCGGAATATTCATCTGCTTTGCCATACCATACGCCTTTTTCACGATCATTTTGACCAGATCCTGCGGAGATGTCACGATCACGATCCCATCGACCGGAAGTGACTGGAATACGGTCAGCGGAACATCTCCCGTTCCCGGTGGCATATCCACAAACAGATAATCAAGATCTCCCCACATAACCTCTGTCCAGAACTGCTTCACAACCCCTGCGATCACCGGTCCACGCCAGATCACCGGAGCCTCCTCATCTTCAAGCAACAAGTTCACTGACATGATCTTTGTCCCGTCTTTTGCAATCCGTGGAAGGATACCTTCCTGCGTTCCCTGAGCTTTTTCATGAATACCGTACATTTTCGGAATGGAAGGTCCGGTAATATCTGCATCAAGAATCCCAACCTTGTATCCCATTTTTACCATCTGCCTTGCAAGTGAGCCGGTGACAAGAGATTTTCCGACGCCTCCTTTTCCACTGACAACTCCAATGACTTTTCCAATGGATGAATGTGCATTTGCCGGCTCGTGCAGATCCACTTTCTTACTGCTACAGGAACCTGCCTGTGAGCAACTGGAGCAAGCCGATTCTGAACATCCTTCCGTCTTCTGTTCTTCTGTCATAATCTTACCTCTTTCTTTCATGATCCCTGTTCTTCCACTGATATTGAACAGTTCACTCTTTTTTCTCTGTTGTTACAGTATACCACTTTCATCTTGCATTTCAAAGATTCTGTTCTATAATTATCCTATAAATAGGATGTCGGGGGCAAAAGCCCCGACTATGATACCTACGGATTGTTACACACTGTAACTTATAGATAGAAGGAGTGAAATGATCTTGCAAAATAATCAGACCGATCTTGTTCTTGTCCCTGCCGGACAATTAAAACCCTTAGACACTATCTGCGGATTTCAGGTGCGTCCCGGATTTTTTCTTGATTTCGGTGCAACCGTGATCCCTGGTGGAGTCAACTTCACGATCCAGTCGCATAAGGCAACCTCCTGCGAACTTTTACTGTTCCACCGGGAAGCGGAAGAGCCCTTTGCCGTTCTTCCATTTCCTGATAATTACCGCATCGGATTCTGCTATTCCATGATCGTATTTGGTCTCGACATTGAAGAATTTGAATATGCTTACCGGCTGGACGGACCTTATGACGAGAAGAAGGGACTCCGCTTTGACCGTACCAAAATCCTGCTTGACCCTTATGCCCGTGCCGTAACCGGGCAAAGCCACTGGGGACATAAAAATAATCCGCAACATGGCTACCGGGCACGTGTCGTTCATTCTAACTTCGACTGGGGGCAGCAGCGTCACACTTCCATCCCGATGGAAGATCTCATCATTTATGAACTGCACGTCCGCGGCTACACAAAGGATGCAAGTTCAGGAGTGAAACATCCCGGTACTTTCGACGGTCTGAAAGAAAAGATTCCTTACCTGAAAGGCCTTGGGGTCAATGCCGTTGAGCTGATGCCGGTCTTTGAATTTGACGAAATGCGGGATGCACGACTGATTGATGAAAACCTGCTGCTTGACTTCTGGGGATATAACCCGGTCAGCTTTTTTGCACCAAATACCAGCTACAGCTCTTCTAAAGAGTACAACCGCGAGGGAATGGAACTGAAAAGTCTGATCAAAGAACTTCATGACCAGAACATGGAGGTTATTCTGGATGTGGTTTTTAACCATACTGCCGAGGGAAATGAATTTGGCCCATCCTTTTCTTTCAAAGGCTTTGACAACCAGATTTACTACATGCTCACTCCCGATGGACATTATTATAATTTCAGTGGCTGCGGAAATACGCTCAACTGTAATCATCCCGTAGTGCAAAATATGATCCTGGACTGTCTTCGTTACTGGGTGATCGAATACCGTGTTGACGGGTTTCGGTTCGACCTTGCTTCCATTCTCGGACGCAACGAGGACGGAACTCCTCTGCACCAGCCTCCGCTTCTCCGCAGTCTGGCTTTTGATTCCATCCTTGGAAATGTAAAACTGATCGCAGAAGCCTGGGATGCCGGCGGACTCTACCAGGTCGGATCTTTTCCCTCCTGGAAACGCTGGGCTGAGTGGAATGGACGTTACCGGGATGATATGCGTCGTTTTCTGAAAGGAGATGATTTTCTTTCCCAGGCTGCTGCCCGCCGAATCACCGGTTCACCCGATCTTTATGATCCGGTTTTCCGGGGCAGGAATGCTTCTGTTAATTTTCTGACCTGCCACGATGGATTTACGCTTTACGATCTCTACAGCTATAATGAAAAGCACAATGAAGCCAATGGCTGGGGAAATACAGACGGTGCAGATGACAACAACAGTTGGAACTGTGGTGTGGAAGGAGATACAACGGATCCTTCCGTCCTGGCTCTTCGCAGAAAAATGATGATGAACGCCTGTGCTGTCCTGATGTGCAGCCGTGGCACTCCTATGTTTCTCGCCGGAGATGAATTTGCCGATACACGCTATGGAAATAATAATCCCTACTGTCAGGATAATCTGATCTCCTGGCTGGACTGGTCACTTTTAGAGAAGAACAGAGCATTGTATGAGTTTTTCCGTTATATGATCCACTTCAGAAAAGCTCATGCTTGTATCCGCAAAGACCTTGAGCCTAGTTATCTCGGTTTTCCGTCCATGAGTCTTCATGGTCTCACTCCATGGAAACCTGACCTGCCGGAAAGCAGTCACACTGCCTGCGTTCTCTTTTCAGGTTATGATGACACTTTGCACAAAGAAGATCTGGTCTTCCTTGCCGTGAATACACACTGGTGTTCCGCTGCTCTGACTCTGCCTCAGCTCCCGGACGGCTATACCTGGAAGATTGCCGTCAATACAGGAGACAAAAAACAGCAGACATTCACGGATTCTGAAATACCTGCTGCCGGTTCCTCCGTTCTGCTTGGAGAACGGTCTGTTATTGTATTTGTAGGGGAAAGAAATTAAAGATGTCAGGGTCAAAAGGTCTGAAACCACGTGTGCTTGCACACTGGTGGTAGAATGACCTTGAGACCCGCCCCGATATGAGCATAAAAGTGGGGCGTAAGCACCATGATATGCGAATAGCGGGTAGGATTGTGGGAGTGCGTAGCACGAAACAATCCGTTGGCATCATTGTTGGGGGCTTTTGACCCCAACATCAATTAAATATAGTATCTGTTCGGGATTCCACTTAAATAATTTCAAAGAATGGCAGGGAAAATTGCTTTTCCTCTGCCATTCTTTCTGCCTGAAACCTTAACTCACTATTCAGGACTTTTTATTCTTTATCTTCAAAAACTTCTTTCACTTTTTCTTTGAAAGACTTCTTCTTTGACTTTTTGTCCTCTGCGTTTTCTGTATTTTCACTGCGTTTCAGTGTATTTCCTGTCAACTCATCAAATCTTCTGAGGGCTTCTTTTGCTTCTGCACTCAGATGATCCGGTGTCTGGATCACTACTGTAACCAGATGATCTCCTCTGACCTGTGAATTTCTCAATGACGGAACACCTTTTCCGGTTAAACGTACCTTTGTTCCGGTTTTTGTTCCCGGCTTGATCGTGCAGACTACATCTCCATCTACTGTCGGGATCTTGATCTCTCCACCAAGTGCTGCGATTGCAAAGGATATTGAAACTGTAGAGAGGATATTCATATCTACACGCTGGAATATCGGATGTCTGGATACATTTACCTCAACAAGCAGATCTCCTCTCGGACCGCCATTAACTCCCGGCTCGCCTTTTTCGCGAATACGGATACTCTGTCCGTTATCAATTCCTGCTGGAATAGTAACTTTGATCTTCTTCTTACTTGCGGTATATCCGGTTCCTGCACATTTTGGACACTTTTCTTTTACAACTTTTCCTGAACCGCCACAGGTCGGACAGGTCTGCACATTCTGTACAGTACCAAAGAAAGACTGGGATGTATAAACAATCTGACCCCTTCCACCACACTTTGGACAAGTCTCAGGAGAAGTTCCCGGCTTTGCACCTGTACCATGACAGTCTTCACATGGATCTTTCAGAACCAGCTCCAGCTCTTTTTCACATCCATGTACTGCCTCTTCAAACGTAATGCGGACACTTTTTCTGATATTGGCACCTTTCATCGGACCATTACTGGTTCCGCCTCTTCTGGAACCTCCGAACAGATCTCCAAAGATATCTCCGAAAATGTCTCCAAAATCAGCTCCATTAAATCCGCCGCCAAATCCACCTGCACCTCCGGCACCTCCCTCAAATGCCGCGTGGCCGAACTGATCATACTGACGACGTTTGTCAGCGTCACTCAGAACGGCATAGGCTTCAGAAGCCTCTTTGAACTTTTTCTCAGCTTCTTTATCTCCCGGATTCATATCCGGATGGTACTTCTTTGCAAGCTGACGATATGCTTTTTTTATTGTAGCATCATCGGCATCCTTACTTACGCCGAGTACTTCATAATAATCTCTTTTTGCCTCTGCCATAATACAACTACTTTACCTTTCTATAACCTCAAGAAATTCTACGAAGCTATATTCCTACAGCTTCGTAGAATCCTTTATTCTTCATACTTTTCTGATGTAAATCTTTCAGATTACATGGATCAGATTAAACCTCTTTGTAATCTCCGTCTACTACATCATCATTTGCAGAACTTTCCGGTGCCGGACCTGCTCCCGGTGTAGGGCCAGCCTGTGCTCCTGCTGCTGCATTCTGCTCATACATCTTTGTAAATAACTTCTGAGCACTTTCCATCAGTTTCTCTTTTGCAGCTTTGATCTCTGCAACCTGAGCCTCAGATGTCTCTTCCGGTGCAGATTTTGCAAGGATATCTTTCAATGCCTGTACGTCAGCTTCTACGGCTGCCTTATCTGCTGCATCCAGTTTATCTCCGACATCCTGAATTGCTTTTTCTGTCTGGAATACCATAGCATCGGCTTCATTTCTTGTATCAATTGCTTCTTTACGTTTCTTATCCTGAGCCTCGAACTCTGCTGCTTCTTTCACAGCTTTATCGATATCGTCATCAGACATATTAGAACCTGCTGTGATCGTAATATGCTGCTCTTTACCTGTTCCAAGATCTTTCGCAGATACATTTACAATACCGTTTGCATCAATATCGAATGTAACTTCAATCTGCGGTACTCCACGTGGAGCCGGCGGGATTCCATCCAGTCTGAACTGTCCGAGTGATTTATTATCCTTGGCGAACTGTCTCTCACCCTGTACTACGTTGATATCTACAGCTGTCTGGTTATCTGCTGCCGTAGAGAAGATCTGACTCTTCTTTGTCGGAATTGTTGTATTTCTCTCGATCAGTCTTGTAGCCACACCACCCATTGTCTCGATAGACAGTGACAGGGGAGTTACATCAAGAAGAAGGATATCGCCTGCACCTGCATCTCCTGCAAGTTTACCTCCCTGTACGGAAGCACCAAGTGCTACACACTCATCCGGGTTCAGAGATTTGCTTGGCTCTTTGCCTGTCAGTCTCTTCACTTCTTCCTGAACTGCCGGGATACGTGTTGATCCACCAACAAGAAGTACCTGACCAAGCTCGGAAGCTGTGATACCTGCATCAGAAAGTGCACGTCTTACCGGCTCCTGTGTCTTCTCTACAAGATCTCTTGTCAGTTCATCAAATTTAGCTCTTGTAAGGTTCATGTCGAAATGCTTCGGTCCTTCAGCTGTTGCTGTGATGAACGGAAGGTTGATATTGGTTGTCGTTGCACTTGAAAGTTCTTTTTTAGCTTTCTCTGCTGCTTCTCTTAATCTCTGAAGAGCCATCTTATCTGTTGAAAGATCTACACCCTCTTTTGCCTTGAAGTCTGCCAGCATATAATCTGTGATCTTCTGGTCGAAGTCATCTCCACCAAGTCTGTTGTTACCTGCTGTTGAAAGAACCTCGATAACTCCGTCACCGATTTCGATAACAGATACATCGAATGTACCACCACCAAGGTCGTATACCATGATCTTCTGCTCTTTCTCGTTGTCAAGACCATAAGCAAGAGCTGCTGCTGTAGGCTCGTTGATGATACGCTTTACATCAAGTCCTGCAATCTTACCGGCATCTTTTGTAGCCTGACGCTGAGCATCGTTGAAGTAAGCCGGAACTGTGATAACAGCTTCTGTTACTTTCTCTCCAAGATATCCTTCTGCATCCGCTTTCAATTTCTGAAGGATCATTGCTGAAATCTCCTGTGGAGAATACTTCTTTCCATCAATATCTACTTTATAATCTGTACCCATCTCTCTCTTAATGGAAGAGATCGTTCTTGCAGCGTTCGTAACTGCCTGACGTTTTGCAGGTTCTCCTACGAGACGCTCTCCTGTCTTTGTAAATGCTACAACAGACGGTGTTGTTCTTGCACCTTCTGTATTTGCGATAACTGTAGGCTGTCCACCTTCCATAACAGCTACGCAACTATTTGTTGTACCAAGGTCAATACCAATGATTTTTCCCATGATAAATTTCCTCCTCTATTTATTCTCTGGTTTTGATAAAACTCAAATTAATTTGCTACCTTTACCATACTGTGCCTTACAACACTCTCACGGTACATGTAGCCTTTCTGAAATTCTTCAGCAACAACATTTTCGCCGAATTCTTCATCCTCCACATGCATGACTGCATTGTGGAAATCGGGATTAAACTCCTGACCAACAGCTTTGATCGGTTTCACTCCAAGTGAATCCAGTGTCGTCATAAGCTGCTTGTAGATCTTCTCCATTCCTTCTGCGAACGGAGAACCTTTTTCCTCTTCCGGTATGGAATCTAATCCACGTTCAAAATTGTCAACGACCGGAAGAATTTTTTCTATGATATCTTTCGCACCGATCTCATACATCTGGGACTTTTCCTTTTCTGATCTCTTGCGGAAGTTATCAAACTCTGCCATCTGACGAGTGATACGATCATTTAACTCTTCGATCTTCTCGTCTTTTTTGTCCTTCTTATTTTTCTTTCCGAAGAACTTTTTTTTCTCACCGGATTTTTCTTCTCCCTGATCCTCTTCAGATCCGGTTTCTTCTCCGGCTTCTGCTGTATCTTCGGCATCTTCCTTTGCTTCTGCTTCAGCAGCTTCCTCTGCCTCTGCCGTTGTAGCATTGGTTTCTTCTGCTTCAGCTTTTGCTTTCGCCTCTTCTACAGCCTCTTTCACCATATCTTCTTTGCTCATGTTCTCTGTCACCAGCTTTCTACCTTTCTATCCTTTTGGTTCTTTATTATAAATCGCATCCAACTCACTTTGCAGGGTCTTCAGCGTCTTCATGACATGTTCATAATCCATTCTTTTCGGACCGATAATTCCAATCGTTCCCTTCATGCCTTCTCCAAGTTCATATGTGGCTGTTACCACGCTGCAGTCTTTCATCGTCTTCACCGGAGCTTCATCTCCGATATAAACCTGAATCCCGTGATTTTCCTCACTGGCAAGCGTCTCTGTGACCAGATCTGCCAACTGCTGCTTTTCTTCAAAAGCACTGATGATCTCCTGTGCACTCTGCTTATCACTCAACTCCGGATACTTGAAAATATTTGTCGCACCACTTGTATAGATCTCCATATCATTATCTACATGAATAATCTCGGCAACTGCATCCAGAACGTGTCCGATCACTTCACTGTGGATTCCTGCCTGCTCTTTTAACCTGGCGATCAGTCCCAATGTGATCTGATCGATCGACAGTCCGTTCAGTGTTGTATTCAGAAGCATATTCAGCTTCAACAGGTTCTCATTACTTAAGGTTTCGCCTACTTCAATAATTTTATTCTTAATTACATTTCCACCGAGTACGATCACCGCTACGATCTGCTCTTCATCCACCTGGGAAAGCTGAATGAACTTCAAAGTATTGCGACTGTTGACCGGAGTCGAAACCATCGTTGCATAATTGGTATTGGAGGCAAGAACTTTTGCTGCCTGCTGCAATACTTTTTCTACTTTGTCAGTCTTCTCAAGAAGAGCATCCTCACGTTCACTGATCTCCTGTTCTTTTTTCTCCATCAGCAGATCCACATAGAACCGATAGCCTTTATCCGACGGTATCCTTCCTGCAGAAGTATGTGGCTGGAAAATATATCCAAGATCCTCAAGATCCGCCATCTCATTGCGAATCGTAGCTGAACTGAGCTTCAGGTCAGTGTACTTTGAAAGAGTTCTTGAACCAACCGGTTCACCGGTCTCCAGATAATTCTGAATGATAGCTTTTAATATAGTAAGTTTTCTTTCTGTCAATGCTTCATCCATTGCCATCACTCTTCCTCCCGTTCTCTGACTCTCTTTCTTTCGGCTTATTAGCACTCCCTACTTTTGAGTGCTAACACCTTACAGATAATAAGATAGCACCTCATTTTCCGTTTGTCAACAGTGATTCTCAAAAATTTGTAGTTGTCGAACGGAAAATAGCCCAAAAGCAGGAAGGTTTTTGACAGAAGAGCGTCCATATCCGCACTTGTTGTTGCATCGCAGTGCAGGACCCGCTTTACCTCAGCCCGTTGACAACTTGTAACAGGAACGTGGAAACACTCGTGCAGAGGCACTCCTGTTTACGTTCCTTAACAAGTTGGGCAAAGTGTCTTCGGAACGCTCCCTGTCAATGCACTGCTCACGCAACAACAAGTGTGGATATTGGGCGTTTCAAGTCAGAAAGCTTTCCTCGCATCAGGATATTTTCTTTCAACAAATACGAAATTTCAATAAGAAATAAAGAGCCGGAAGGCTATCAACTAAGATAAATGATTAGTCAAATAGTAAATACAATATCTACTGTCTAATATTTACGATCGAATATCTTAGTCAATAGCCATCCGGCTTTTTCTATCCTTTTGAAATTTGTATTGTTGAGTGACTACGCTGTGGAGTCAGAAAAAAACTTCTTGCTGTGACTACCAGCGGAAAGCAGGGTGTTCCTGAGCAGGTGCATTAGCAGGAGCGTTCCGAAGACACTTTGCAGCGTTTGTTAGAGAAAGTAAATCGAGTGCCTTTGCACGAAGATTTCCACTTTCGAGTTACAAACGGTCAACGGGCTGAGGTAAAGCGGGCCTGCACCGCGAAGGAATATCCCTGCTTTCCGCGTCCGCTTCGCCATAAAGAAGTCTTTTGCTTTACAAGCGTATCATCCCAACAACTACAAATTTATTCTCCCAGCAAAAACTCCGCCAGCACGTAATTACTTACATCCATCCCTCTGCGAGACAGAAAAATGCGATCTCCCTTACATTCTAATAAATGTTCTGCCTGGAAGTGTTCTATGACAGTTCCATATACTTCACTGATCGGTTTCTGAAAGGTTCGCTCAAATTTTTCTTTTGAAATTCCATTCACTTTCCGTAAGCCCAGATACATAAATTCTTCCATCTGAGACTCTTCTGACAAAAGTTCTTCCTCTGTTTCAATGGGTTGTTTTTCATGGATTGCTTCTATATAAGTCTTTCTGTTCCTTATATGTGAAAACCTTCTGTTTCTGAGAAGAGAGGATGCACCTGCACCAATCCCAAGATACTCCACTCTGTCCCAGTACCCCAGGTTATGCCTGCATTCCTGTCCTGTTCTTGCATAATTTGAAATTTCATAACGTTCCATTCCCGCCTTTGCAAGCCGTTCTATTGTCCATTCCCCCATCCGATATTCTTCTTCCTCCGACGGGAGTTTCCATTCACCGGAATCAAACTTTCCTTCCTGATACCAATGATAAAATCTTGTTCCCTCTTCCAGGATCAGACTGTATGCCGATATATGCTCCGGTTCAAGAGCGATCACTTTTTCCAGCGTATCTTCCCATGACTCCATCGTCTGTCCCGGAAGTGCCGACATCAGATCAATATTCCGGTTCTCAAATCCTGCCTTTTCTGTAAAGTTCCACGTAGCAAGGAAATCTTCATACGTGTGTATTCTTCCCAGTCTTTGCAGTTCTTCATTCCGGGCTGACTGTAACCCAAGACTTAGACGGTTCACACCTACTGCTTTATACTGCTTCAGCTTTTCCAGGTTCACTGTACCAGGATTCACTTCCATCGTGATCTCAGCATCTTTCTGAATTGTAAAACTATCATACAGACTTTGAAAAAGCTCTTCTGCCTGCCTTTCTGACAGAAGGGATGGTGTTCCTCCTCCGAGAAAGACAGTCTTCACCTCATAAGAGTGAAGACTGTCTTTATAACCGCGTATTTCCTGTATCATTGCCTGCACATATGCTTCCTGCTCTTCTCTGCTTCCTGCTGCTGAGAAAAAATCACAGTAGTTGCATTTTTTTACACAGAAAGGAATGTGAAGATACAGTTCCAAATCTCTTTTTTTCATATTATTCATAAATTCATATAAACTTCAGATCAATACTTTTTTTAGTTATCGTCCAGCTTCAGGACACTCATAAATGCACTCTGCGGAATCTCAACATTTCCTACCTGACGCATTCTCTTTTTACCTTCCTTCTGCTTCTCCAGAAGTTTCTTCTTACGGGAAATATCACCGCCGTAGCACTTGGCAAGAACATCCTTTCTCATTGCTTTTACTGTCTCACGTGCTATGATCTTACTTCCGACTGCTGCCTGGATCGGGATCTCAAAGAGCTGACGTGGGATTTCTTCTTTCAGCTTCTCGCACATCTTTCTTCCACGTTCATAAGCACTTCCCTCAAAAACAATAAAGGAAAGTGCATCCACTTCTTCTTTATTGATCAGGATATCCAGTTTCACAAGTTCTGAACGCTCATATCCCAGCATTTCATAATCAAAGGATGCATAACCTCTGGAACGCGATTTCAATGCATCAAAGAAATCATAAATAATCTCATTTAATGGCAGATGATAGGTCAGCACAGCTCTTGTCTCTTCGATATATTCCATGCCCTGATAAACTCCGCGACGTTCCTGACAAAGATCCATGATGGCTCCGATATATTCAGATGTTACCATGATCTCCGCTTTTACCATCGGTTCTTCCATATATTCAATTTCTGACAGATCAGGCATATTGGTCGGATTTGTCAGGTCAATAACTTCCCCGTTTGTCTTATGGATCTTATAAATAACACTCGGTGCAGTTGTTACAAGATCCAGATTATATTCTCTCTCAAGACGCTCCTGAATGATCTCCAGATGAAGCAGTCCTAAAAATCCACAACGGAATCCAAATCCCAATGCAACAGAAGTTTCTGCCTCAAACTGCAATGCTGCATCATTGAGCTGCAGCTTTTCAAGTGCATCTCTCAGATCCGGGTATTTAGCTCCATCTGCAGGATACAGTCCACAATAAACCATAGGATTTACTTTTTTATATCCCGGCAATGGTTCAGCACATGGCCGCTCTGCATTCGTGATCGTATCTCCCACACGGGTATCTTTTACATTTTTCAGACTTGCCGTAATATATCCGACCATTCCTGCTTCCAGTTCATCGCATGGAATGAACTGTCCCGCACCAAATGTTCCGACTTCCACAACCTCAGCTCTCGCCCCGGTCGCCATCATCAGCATCGGAGTTCCCTTTCTGACCGTTCCCTCTTTGATCCTGCAGAAGACAATGACTCCTTTATAAGAATCATATTTAGAATCAAAGATCAGTGCCTGCAGTGGTGCATCCGGATCTCCTACCGGTGACGGAATCTTTTTCACAATCTGCTCCAGGACTTCATGCACGTTCAGTCCTGTCTTCGCTGAGATCAACGGTGCATCTTCCGCATCAATTCCAATGACATCCTCAATCTCTTCTTTTACACGCTCCGGCTCTGCACTTGGCAGATCAATCTTGTTGATGACCGGCATCACATCCAGATCATGATCCAGTGCCAGATATACATTTGCCAGCGTCTGAGCCTCAACCCCCTGTGCCGCATCGACTACCAGGATTGCTCCGTCACAGGCCGCCAGACTTCGCGAAACTTCATAATTAAAATCCACATGTCCCGGTGTATCAATCAAATTGAAAAGATACTCCTCTCCGTCGTCTGCCCGGTAAACTGTACGCACTGCCTGTGCCTTGATCGTGATTCCACGCTCCCTCTCAAGATCCATATTATCCAGCACCTGTGACTGCATCTCACGGCTTGTGAGCAGTCCCGTCATCTCAATGATACGGTCTGCCAGTGTGGATTTTCCATGATCGATATGTGCAATGATACAAAAGTTCCTTATATGATTCTGATCAATCGTTGACAATGTTCGCCCTCCATCTTATCTCTGTCTCTTTTATTTCTTTCTGGTTATTCCCTGTTCTGCTTACACGTTATCACGCCGTTCCGGCTACACCTCATTCTGCTCCGCTCTTATCTCTTTTCTGACTGCTTCACTATAAAAAGCTCCACCGCCAGATTTTCACTTAAAGTTCCGGTCTTCACAGCCTGTTCCAGTCCGGCACCTTCTTCCATACTCTGCCTGAGCTGTCCCATCCTGAACCGCTTACACTGTACCATACTTTTCCCGACTACAAACGGATGCAGTCCGGCTTTGGATGCAATTTCTTTTTTCCCATACCCCTGATTCATCAATGCTTTTACAAAATAAAGGCTTCGGTACTGCCTCGTCAGCATATACAAAATCCGCATCGGCGGTTCTTTCAGTGCGATCAGCTCATAATAAAGATCCAGTGCCTTTCTCTGATTCCCCGCCGCTACCGCATCCACCATATCAAAAATATGGTTGGAAAGCTGCGTTACACACACTGCATCAATCTCTTCCCTGGTAAGTGTAGCTTTGTCAATCCCATAGCATATGACTTTCTCCAGCTCTCTCTGGATATTTTCCATATCCGTTCCGACTTTTCCAAGGAAATAAGAGATGGTCGCTCCGGACATTTCTTTTCCTTCTCTGCGTAAGATCTGCCCGATCCACCTTTTCAGGACCTCTTCATCCTGCATGGTCAGTGCGGCTGCGTATCCTTTTGTATTCACAGCCTTATAAAGCTTATTCCGCTTGTCGACTTCCTCTTCTACAAAAATAAAATAGGTTGTCTCCGGCATCTCTTTGATATAATCTGCCAGTTCTGCTCCTGCCGCAGTCTTGAAAAATCCGGTATTTTCAAATACGATGAGCCTTTTTTCCGCAAAAAAAGGCATCGTCTCAGCCAGATCAATCACCTCTTTGACCGGAATATTCTTTCCCTCATAATGGGCATAATTCATCGTATCGCCCTCCGGGATCATCGCCTTGATAAACCGCTTTTTATATTGCTTCTTCAGGTATCCCTCTTCACCATATAAAAGATATACCTGCTCAAATTTTCCACTCTTAAAATCTTCATTCAACTTTTTCATAGCTCTTCTATTATATAAGATAAACAGACAGTTTGACAAGGGATATCACGCAAGATATTTTTCCTCAGTCACTGCCACCGCCACCACATTTTCTGCTGAAAAACAGTTTCTTTCCATCACTTTGGATCGTGACAGCTCCACACTGCTGTGTTGAATAAACCTGACAGTTTCTGCTTTTTAACCGTTCCAGCGTTTCTTCATGTGGATGACCATAACGGTTTCCCCGTCCTGCTGAAATTAAAACAATCTGCGGCTCAACTGCATCAAGGAACTCTTCTGTACCTGAATTTTTTGAACCGTGATGTGCTGCTTTCAGTATCCTGCATTTTCCGAGTCTTCCACTTTTGACCAGTTGTTTCTCCCCTGCTCCTTCCACATCTCCGGTCAGAAGCATTGAAAAGTTTCCATATTCTGCCTGCAGTACCATGGATGCAGCATTTCCGCTTTCGGAAAGTACCATTTCCGGGCCGATGCATCGAAGGCTCATCTTCTGTTCTCCTGTTCCGTCCACGACCTGCTCTCCGGCATGTATCTCTGCGATCCTTGTTCCATTTTCTGCCGCCAGCACAGCAAGCTCTTTTAATTTCTCATCCCAGTATTTTTCTGCCGGAAGTACTAACGTCCTGATTCCGATCCCAAGCTTCTGATCTTGCAGCAGTTCACGGATTCCGCTGATATGATCCTCATCTCCATGACTCACAAATGCATAATCAATGTTTCTGATTCCACAATAAAGGAGATATGGCTCGATCCGGTATGCTCCGACGGAACTGACATCACTGCTTCCACCATCTATCAGACAGTTCTTTCCTCCCGGCATCCGGATACAGATTCCATCTCCCTGCCCCACATCCAGTACTGTCACTGTGACCTGCCCCTGCACCTGATGCATCAGCCAGCAGCTTCCTGGCAGCAGTACACTAAGACACACCAGCAGGATTCCCGGCACCCCCACCCATCTTTCTCTCGATTTTGTTTTTCTTTGTTCCTTTTCTGTTCTTCGTTCTTTCAGCCGGTAAAACCAGATGCAGATCCATAGTATCAGCCCATAGTAAAGCACAAGCAGATACAGTGGCGGTTTTCCTGTAACCCACCGGCTGACAGGCAGCCGGGCAGCCAGTTCTCCGATTCTGTCATAGATCCACAGAATTGCTTTGCAGAGATTCAGACATCCACCACCTGCCCGTTCTGAAAACCGGAGGATTCCCAACCCCAAAAGCCCTGCTCCCATGGCAACCGGCAGGAGCGGGATTACCACCAGATTGAGAATGACCGAGTATACCGGAATCTCATAATAGAACCAGAGTACCGGTCCCATCAGTACCGTATTCACTGCAAAACTTGCTGAAAGTCCTTTCAGGAAAACCGGCTTCTTTTCCCGCTCCTTCTTTTCCTTCTCCGCTTTTTCCCCCGCATATACCGGTTCTATCAGAATTATCCCCAAAATTGCACCAAAAGAAAGTAAAAATCCCGCATCTGTCAGATACAACGGCTGTCTCAGGCAGATCCATACTGCGGCTGCTGCCAGTCCGGTCAGTGCATCGTATTCTCTTCCAGTTATTTCTGCTCCCATTCGCATTGCAAACATAATCCATGCCCTCTGACTTGCAATTCCATTCCCTGTCATCCCGGTATACAATAACAGGAAACTACTGCCCGCCATCCCCGCAGTGAAAAAGGAAGTACCGGCTTTTCGCAGAAAGGAATAGAGTCCCATTCCGATCAATGACATATGCAGGCCAGAAATCGCAAGAAGATGTCCCATTCCATTTTTCTGATACAGTTTCCGCATCTCCTCATCCAGCCCGCTCTTTTCTCCCAGTAAAATGGCACTCATCGTCCCGCCATAATAAGATCCCATCTTTGTCTGAAGCTGTCCTGAAAGTTTTTTTCTCCACTTCCACATTTCATTTTTTATCCGGTCATACAGCAAAGATTTTTCCGATTGTTTCTCCAGCGTATCCGCCCTGACCTTTACATGAATACCCTGCTTTCTGTAATACCCTTTCTGATCAAAATTACCGGGATTGCGTGCTGCATCAAAAGATTCCTTTTCCCCTTCCGCGATCACTTTATCTCCTATATTCAGTTGTTCTTTTAGCTGATCCGGTCTGATACAGACCACTAATTTCGATTCTTTCAGAATGGTTCCGGCGTATCTCACCTGATTTTTTCTGAGACAGACTGCCGTTATCTTTTCTTTTTCCCTGACCCACTCCACTGTACCACTGACGGAAACCTCTGTTCCGTCAGGAATTTCTTCTGCCAGGGTCATCTGCTGGTCTTTCGTATCTGCCAGCAGGCAGACACGAGCCAGTTGAACGGCCAGTACAAACAGACATGCCATTACTAATTTTCTTTTGATCATTCGTCGTCATTTACTGCGACCCAGTCCATATCTTTTTCCAAAGGCTGCGAAAGATCGATCTTTTCCATATAGACAGCCTTTGTCTCTCCATTGATCGTGATCTGTACCTGCGTGGCTTCTGTTCCCGCTATGATGGAGTCCACCAGAGAATAGATCGTGATCTCAGGCAGTACATCATACACACTCGTCAGAAAGGTACTGTCAAAGTTTACATAACATACATGATCCTTGATCGTAACACTCAGCAGATTCGTATCGGGATTGATCGTCGGGTACGCCCCGTTCCCCGTCGGACCCTGCATGAGCTTCTCCACGATCAGCTTTTCCTTTGGGACATTACTACTGTAACGGACATCCATCTTTTGCTCGACCAGCTTATCCCCTTTTTTATTTGCAAAATACAAAGTCAGCGTTCCACTTTGATAGGAGCTTAAAGAAGATCCGGTATTCTCTACAAAATCATCCTCATTCATCAGACCGATCACCGCTCCGTCTGCATTTTTCAACGGTTCGCCGTCTACAGAAAGACTGACTGCATTCACTCCGTCCAGTCTCAGAAGCGACTGGACGATTGCTGCACGCATCAGCTTTTCTTCCAGTGGTTTTACCGATCTGTATTCGCTATTGAAATCAACATCCAGGATACTTCCCCTGAGTTTGCAGTCCTGTACTTTGATCTTTTTGGAAATAGCCGGTGTATACCGGGTCTCGTCGGCCGGCTTCTGCATTTCCCTCAAAATGTCTTTCGCCTCTTCGACTACATCCTCCCCCTGAACCTCATAACTGACTTTCACCAGTCCGGTCTTGTCCGGATTCAGACAGTAGATATAATCATCCCCGTCCCTGACATTCGTTCTGCTTGAGCAGGCTGCCAGCAGCAGGATCATGAAGACACTCAGAATAAGAGCTTTTTTCTTTTTCCTTTTCATATATGCCCTCCTATGATGCCGCATAGATCAGAGGAATCCGCACTGTAAATGTTGTTCCCTCTCCCTCTGCACTGTACACCTTGATCGAGCCACGATGCACGATCACTGCATTTCTTGCGATTGCCAGACCCAGACCTGTTCCTCCGATTTCTCTTGAATGGGATTTATCCACGCGATAAAACCGTTCAAAAATATAAGCCTGATCTTCTTCCGGTATTCCGATCCCTGAATCTTCTACTTTTATATAAAAGAACTTATGGTCCGCATTCAGTGAGACATGCACCCAGCCATTGTCACGATTATATTTGATCGCATTTTCTACTAAATTGGAAATCGCAAGTGAGAATTTTGTCTCGTCAATCTCAGCCGTAACAGGGCGGAAACTCTCCATTACAATCTCAACATTCTTCTGCTGGGCGATCGGTCTGAGCCGTTTCAGGATCTGCTCTAACAGATTATTGATATTCATGGACTCAATATTCAGTGTCTGCCCTTTCTTGTCCATCTTTACAAGAGATAACAGATCTGTAATGATCTTATTCTCACGGTCGATTTCTTTTGCTATATCTCCCATGAACTCCTGATACATCTCTACCGGAACATTTTCCTGCTCCAGCAGAGAATCTGCCAGGACTTTCATTGAAGTCATCGGTGTCTTCAGCTCATGAGATACATTCGATACAAACTCTTCTCTTGAATCATCCAGAAGCTTCAGCCGTCCCATCATCTTATTGATCGACTCACTGATATTTTTCGTCTCTGTATAAGTATCTACATGGAGGATATCGTCACTGTACCCTGCACTGACATTCTCAATCGCTGAAGTAATCTTCCGCAATGGTCTTACTACCCTGTCTGCAAATATAACCGCAACAATCGCAAGCAGGATCATACATAATCCGATGATCAGTCCTCCCTGGGTATACAGGATATGAATAGAGTCCTCGATGCTGTCTGTAGATACACTCGCCACCATCACACCGATCGTATGTCTGCTTCCGATTTCTGTCACCGGTGCAGTCACTTCAATATAATGATTCTTTTTGTCGTAACTGTTCGTGCTTTCTCCCTTCATGCACCGGATCACATTTTCCGATACATCCATCCTGCCCTCATCCAGTCCGTAAGTATCTTTCACTACATTGAGATCTTCGTCAATCACCATAACCCGTCCGTTATAGATGTTTGTCAACTGGATCAGATCCGAATTGATCACTTCTGAAGATGTATCAGAAAAATAGTGATTCGTACTCATCTGATTCGTCACAATCGTACACTGGTTCTGGATCTCTGCTGTACGGAGGGCAACTGCACGGGTCTCATAAACCTTCACAATTCCCAGTAATGCTGCACTGCCGGGAATCAGTCCGGCAAGCATCACAACCAGGAATACCCGGAATCTCAGATTTTTAAAAATATTATCTTTTAGTCTGACCGTAAATTTACCCCTGGAAATAATAACCCACTCCCCACTTCGTATGTACATATTTCGGTTCACTTGGATTCATCTCGATCTTTTCTCTCAGGCGACGGATATGCACATCAACCGTTCTTGCATCTCCCGGATAATCATATCCCCAGATAAGATTCAGAAGATTTTCCCTGCTGTAGACCTTGTTCGGATTCATCGCCAGCAGCTCAAGTACATCAAATTCTTTCGCTGTCAGATTGATCTCTTTCTCCCCGATAAAGACTCTGCGTCCCTCGCAGTCGATCTTCATATTGCCTTTGACAAGCATCGGACTCTGAGCCGGTTCTTCTTTTCTTTTGGCGGTTCTCCGCATGATCGCCTTGATCCTTGCCTTCACCTCCAGAATATTGAACGGCTTCGTGATATAATCATCTGCTCCATATTCAAGTCCCAGGATCTTGTCCATATCTTCACTCTTTGCAGTCAGCATAACCACCGGCATATCAGAAAACTCCCGGATCTGCTGGCATACCTGAAATCCATCCAGTTTCGGAAGCATCACATCCAGCAGAACCAGATCATACTCACACTTCTTTGCGTACTCCAGTGCCTCTTCCCCGTCATATGCACAATCTACTTCCATACCTTCCTGTTCCAGGCTGAAACAGATTCCTTTCACGATCAATTTTTCATCATCTACAACTAAAATCTTCTTGCTCATATTCTTCTTTCCCGTCTTTTTGCTGCTATATTGTAATATCTTCTTTTATTTTATTAAATACTCCCTCTTTGATTCCCTCAATCTGCATCACGTCTTCAATGGAACGAAATGCACCATGCTCTTCCCGGTAACGCAGAATCTTTTCTGCTTTCGCTTCTCCGATACCGGGCAAAGTCATGAGTTCCTCTTTTCCGGCTGTATTAATATTTATCTTTCCCCTGGTATCCGCTGTTCCCGCGTTACTTTCCAACCCCTGATCCTGCAAAGAATAAGACTCTGCCTCATCCTGCTTTGGAACATAAATCCGCTCTCCGTCTGCCAGTACCCTTGCCTGGTTCAGCACTTCCGGTGCCGCCTCCTGGTTCACACCTCCGGCAAGTTCTATCGCTTCATATAATCTTGCGTCCTCTTTCAGTTCGTAAACTCCCGGAGCATTGACTGCCCCGCATACATAGACCCAGATCTTCTTCTCTGCACTTTTTTTACTCCCTGTATCCGTATCTCCTTCTGTCTGACCAGGCTTCTCCTGATCCTCACTTTTTCCCGAATCTTTCTGCGATACCTCCGGTTCCTGAGATACTTTTTCTGTCACTTCCTGCAGACCGTCCTCCTCTGACACACTGCATCCTGACACTGATAACACTGATAACAGTATCACGATCAGGCTCCATCCCCTGATCCATCTTTTCCATCCGTTCTTCATATCTGCCTCACATCCTTCTGACTGTGAGCCACCCCTTGTATGCCGGATAAAAATATTGTAACGAATTTCTGTCAGAATTACAATAGAAAATTTAAGGCTTTGTTACAGATGTATTACATTTGTTACCGATCGTAAGATCTGACAAAAGCATTTTCCTGTTTTCCTTATTTTGTACCGGAAAGCTGAAAGATCATAATTCCTGCCACCGCCAGAAGAAGTCCTCCTGCCTTTTTCCACGAGAATGGCTCCTGATCCATTCCGAAAAGTCCGAAGAGCTGGATCAGATAAGAAACCGCAAGCTGTGCAATCACAATCAATAACGCAGAACGTGCGGGTCCAAGGGCAGAAACGCTCTGAATGACTGTCCATGTGATCCCTGCCCCGATCACTCCTCCCAACAACATATAATGCGGTCTGACCTCCCATAAAGTTGAGACTGATTCCCGTCCCGTTGCCAACCAGACCACCACGCACAGTGCAAAAGCAGACAACTGTACCCAGCCGTTACTCACCCAGATCCCCGTTGATTTGGTCACCTGCGTATTAAAAACGCCCTGCACACTCATCAACGCACCTGATAAAAGTGCAATTAGAAAACCGGCCATCTTCCCATACCTCCTTTTGTATCCTTTTTGGCAAGATACTAAATAGTATGTACGACAGCCGGTTTCTTATTCGCCCTTTTCACTTCCGGGCAGATTCATTTCGGTTTCTTTTTTCTGTTTTCTTCTAAGCCAATGCCCGCTTCAGCTTTTCGATCATTTCATCAATATGCTTTTCTTCCACGATCAGTGGTGGAACAAAACGGATCACATTTCCCTGTGCCTGGATGATCAGGATTCCTTCCTCGATCGCCCTCTTATTCACTTCTGCAAGTGGCTTCGTCACTACAATTCCCTGCATCAGACCTTTGCCTTTACGCTCTGTCACGCAATCCAGTTCCTCTACCAGTTCGTCGAGTCTCTTTGTCAGATATGGTGCTACTGCATTAACATGATCCACGATATGATCCCGTTCAAAAATCTTGATCACAGTTTTGACAGCGGTACATGCCAGCGGATTTCCACCGTAAGTTGCACCGTGGTCACCCGGCTGAAGTGAATATTTTGCAACTTCTTCCGTCATTGCAAAGGCTCCTACCGGGATTCCGTTTCCGATTGCTTTTGCCATGGTCAGGATATCTGGTTTCACTCCAAATCCCTGCCATGCAAACATAGAACCTGTTCTTCCCATACCACACTGTACTTCGTCACAGATCATCAGGATTCCATTCTCATCACAGATCTTACGGATTCCCTCCATGAACTCCTGCGTGGCAAGGTTGATTCCACCTTCTCCCTGAAGCGGCTCTAAAATGATTGCACAGGTCTTATCGCTCACCAGTGCCTTTACACTGTCAAGATCATTGAACGTAGCAAATTTCACTCCGGGAACTACCGGTTCAAACGGTTCTCTGTAGGAATCGTGTCCTGTCACTGATACAGCACCGAAGCTTCTTCCATGGAAAGAATTGTTCATTGCAATAAATTCATAGCGTCCGGTCTTTTTTGTATAGGCATATCTTCTTGCAGCTTTTAATGCACCTTCATTTGCCTCTCCGCCACTGTTGGTAAAGAAAACTCTGTCCATTCCTGAAATACGGTTCAGTTCCTGTGCAGCTTCTCCGCAGCTTTCATGATAATAAAGATTGGATGTATGATATAACTTGTCAATCTGATCTTTTAATGCCTGATTCAGTTCTTTATTGTCATATCCGAGACCTGACACTGCAAATCCTGCTGCAAAATCCAGATATTCTTTTCCTTCTGTATCATAAAGATACATTCCTTCACCATGATCCAATGCAATCGGGAAACGATTGTATACATGGATCAGATTTTCTTCTGCTGCCTGTATCTTACTGTTCACCATTGTAATACCTACTTTCTTTCCTGCTCAAAATTGCTGTACCGATTCCCTTATTGGTAAAGATCTCCAGGAGGAGACAATGTGGGATTCTTCCGTCAATGATATGTACCCTTGATACTCCGCTTTCAATGGCATCGATACAGTTCTGCAGCTTCGGAAGCATGCCTCCTCCGATATATCCATCTCCGATCAGATGCTTTGCCTCTTCGACTTCCAGCTCTGAGATCAGTGTAGACGGATCTTTCGGATCTTTGTAAACGCCCTCAATGTCTGTCAGGAATGCTAGTTTCTCTACCTGCATCGCACGTGCAATGGCACATGCCGCATCATCTGCATTGATATTGTAGGTATTATAATCATCATCCATTCCGATTGGGCAGATGATCGGAAGAAAATCCTTTTCCAGAAGATCATAAAGGATCTGAGCATTGACCTGCTTGACATCTCCGACAAATCCGATATCTTCTCCATTGGAAAGCTTCTTTTCTACTTTCAGGAGTTCTCCGTCTTTTCCACTGATCCCGATTGCCCGCACACCTAAGCTCTCTACAAGCTGGACAAGGCTTTTGTTGACACGTCCCAGTACCATCTCAGCGATCTCCATGGTCTCTTCGTCTGTTACACGCAGGCCATTGATAAACTGCGGTTCCTTTCCGACTTTTCCGACCCACTTACTGATCTCTTTTCCTCCGCCATGCACAATGATCGGTTTGAATCCACAAAGCTTCAGAAGTGTCACATCTTCGATCACATGACGTTTCAGTTCTTCGTCTACCATGGCACTTCCACCATATTTCACAACAATGATCTTACGGTTAAAACGTTGGATATAGGGCAGTGCCTCAATCAGGACTTCTGCTTTCTCAAGATATTTCTGCATATTATCGTTCATTTTTTCAAATTCTCCTTAACTTCTGTAATCTGCATTAATGTCGATGTATCCATGAGTCAGGTCACATCCCCAGGCTGTTGCTTCTGCTTCCCCTGCCTTCAGATCAGCCGTTGCTGTTACCTTTTCCTGTGAAAGGATCTCTGTTGCTTTTTCCTCACTGTAGTCCACGGCTGTTCCGTCTTTGATGATCTGCAGTTTTCCGGCTGTACTCTCGAAATACAGATCTACCTTTTCCGGATCGAACTTTGCACCCGAATATCCCATTGCACATAAAATTCTTCCCCAGTTGGCATCATGTCCCGCGATCGCTGCTTTTGTCAGATTGGAGCAGACAACCGACTTTGCGAGAGTCTTGGCCTGCTCTTTCGTCTTCGCACCGACCACTTTTACTTCAAATAATGCCGTAGCACCTTCTCCGTCTCCTGCCATCATCTTTGCCAGTGTCTCATTGACATAATGAAGAGCCTCCTGGAATACCTCAAATTCCGGTGTTCCTTTTTTGATCTTCTTATTTCCTGCCATTCCGTTTGCCAGCAGAAGAGCCGTATCATTCGTGGATGTATCTCCGTCTACCGAGATCATATTATAAGTTTCTTCCACATCATTGCTCATGGCTTTCTGCAGAGCTTTTCTTGAAATAACTGCATCCGTTGTAATAAATGCAAGCATGGTACACATATTCGGATGGATCATTCCTGATCCCTTTGCCATTCCGCCGATCGTTACCGTCTTATCTCCGATCTGGAACTGCACAGCAACCTCTTTCTTCTTTGTATCCGTCGTCATGATCGCTTTTGCTGCTTCTGTTCCGCTCTCAATGCCAGCCTTTTTCACTTTTGCAAGCTCTGAGATACCTGCTTTGATCCTGTCGATCGGAAGCTGCATTCCGATCACACCGGTAGATCCGACCAGCACGCCCGCTTCTTCGATTCCGAGTACCTTTGCCGCCTCTTTTGCTGTCTCCTGGCAGTACATCATTCCCTCTACACCGGTACATGCATTGGCAATCCCTGAGTTAATGATCACTGCCTGTGATTTCTGCTTATTCTCCACGATCTGCCTGTCCCATCTGACCGGTGCAGCTTTCACTACATTCGTCGTAAATGTTCCCGCAACCTTGCATGGCTTTTCACTGTAGATCAGTGCCATGTCCGTACGTCCCTGATATTTGATCTGTGCTGCCACTGCCGCTGCCTCAAATCCTTTTGCAGCCGTCACTCCGCCTTTGATTATCTCCATCGTATCCGCTTCCTTTCTCCTCACTGCCACCTGACCGGCAGACTTTTCTCACTGCTCATTAAATGCAGTTATATTTGCCTCATTCAATGTAAAATCATAATAATTCAGATCCAAACGCTCTGTCCATCCGATCGTATTCCAAAACGCATTTCCTATATCATTCTGGGTAAATGCGATCAGGGATACTTTATTGATCTTCTCGTCCTGCAATGCTTTCATGGCATATACGACCATGTCTTTTCCGATCCCATGTCTCCGGTATGCCTCATCCACACAGACATGATACAGACAGCCTCTTCTTCCATCATGTCCGCACAGGATACTTCCAACCACCTTTCCATCTTCAACGGCAACCACACTGGTTGTCGGATTTCTCTTCAGGAAACGCTCTACACCTTCTCTTGAATCATCAATACTGCGGATTCCGAATCCTTTGATCTTTTTCCACAGTGCATACACTCCGTCATAATCATCAATCGTCATTACACGTATCATCTATATACCACCTTTATCGCTTTACGGGAACATCGGAACTAATTCCAGTCCTTCATCCTCCGGAAGACCGAACAGAAGATTCATATTCTGTACTGCCTGTCCTGCCGCACCTTTCACCAGATTGTCGATCGCCCCCATCATAATGATGCGGTTCGTTCTCGGATCGATCTTAAATCCGATATCTACATAGTTGCTGCCCTCTACCCATTTCGTCTCCGGGCATACATCCCGATCCAGCACTCTGACAAATTTTTCTTTTGCATAGTACTGATCATAAACTGCCTTTACTTCTTCATATGTAACTTTCTTTTTCAGTGTTGCATACTCTGTCGCAAGGATTCCTCTGTTCATCGGCACAAGATGTGGTGTAAAGTTCAAGACCACTTTCTCACCGGATGCATAGCCAAGCTGTTCCTCGATTTCCGGTGTATGCCGGTGCGTTGCAACACCGTACGCTTTGATATTCTCATTCACTTCACAATAGAGATTCGGAAGCTTTGCACCTCTTCCTGCTCCTGAAGTTCCGGACTTCGCATCTATGATCAAAGTACTCATATCAATCAGACCTTCTTTTGCAAGCGGATAAGCTGTCAGGATCGAGCAGGTTGTATAACATCCCGGATTTGCAACAATCCTTGCGGATTTTACCAGATCCCTGTTGATCTCACAAAGTCCGTAAACTGCCTCATCAATATACTGCGGTGCTTTATGTTCGATCTTATACCACTCTTCATATACATTGACATCTTTCAGGCGGAAGTCTGCACTCAGATCAATGATCTTCGTCTTGGACAGGATCTCCTCGTTGACCAGCGATGCACAAAGTCCCTGCGGCGTTGCCGTAAAGATCACATCTACCTGATCTGCCAGCTCTTCCATATTGTCATCCATGCACTTTGCATCCACGATCTGGAACATATTCCTGTATACATCTGCATACTTCTGGTCTACATAGCTTCTGGAACCATACCATTTAATTTCTGCATCTTTATGTCCCATTAATATACGAACAAGCTCCCCGCCTGCATATCCGGTCGCTCCGATAATTCCGACTTTAATCATAATTCTTCTCAAGTCCTTTCATTTTTACTATGCTATGGTAACGTACTGCCATATGCCATATCATTTTATGATATACCACCTTTTATAGGAAGTAAAGTATTTCCATTAAAAAAACTGTCTCTAAAAATTTGCCTCTCCTTTTCAGTCCATTCTCTGCTTTCATCTGGCATATCATGCGGTTTACTTGCATAATAATACATCTTTTATGCATATTATGCAAGTAGTATTTCAAAATAAGGGTGGACAGGCTTCTGGCACACCACTTTAATGTGTCTGCCTTTTCCTGTCTCACCCTTATATTTTTTCTGCTATTTTCTTATCTGTCCATTCCCAAAAATAATATATTTGGTTGTTGTCAGTGCATTCAGTCCCATCGGACCTCTTGCATGAAGTTTCTGCGTACTGATTCCGATCTCTGCCCCGAATCCAAATTCAAAGCCATCCGTAAATCTTGTGGACGCATTCACATAAACTGCTGCCGCATCGATCTCATCCTGAAACTGCAATGCATTTGCATAATCTTTGGTAATGATCGATTCTGAATGTCCTGTATTATAACGGTTGATATGATCGATCGCCTCCCGGAGCGAATCCACTGTCTTAACTGAGATCACTGCATCCAGGTACTCTGTTCCCCAGTCTTCTTCTGAAGCCGGAATGATCTCTTTGCTCACTGTACAGGCTCTCTCGTCTCCACGTATCTCTACATTATGTGCTTTCAGCTTCTTCACGATCTCCGGCAATGCCTTTGAAAGAATACCGGAATGGATCACCAGTGACTCACAGGCATTGCACACACCCATTCTCTGCGTCTTGGCATTCTCGATGATCTCGGCTGCCATCCTGATATCCGCAGATTCATCTACATAAATATGGCAGTTTCCGGTTCCCGTCTCAATGACCGGCACGGTGCTGTTCGCAACTACGTTTGCGATCAGCCCTGCCCCGCCTCTTGGGATCAGAACATCAATCCAGCCATGCATCTTCATCATCTCATTGACAACTTTCCTGTCCGTATCCTCAACCAGAATGATCAGATCCTGGTTGAGCTTTTCTTTTCTGAGACCGTCCTTCACTGCATGGACGATCGCCTGATTGGAATAGATTGCATCACTGCCGCCTCTGAGGATCACTGAATTTCCGGTCTTGAAGCAAAGTCCAAATGCATCAGCCGTCACATTCGGTCTGGACTCATAAATGATCCCGACCACTCCCAGCGGCACTCTTTTCTGTCCGATCCTGAGACCGTTCGGTCTCGTCTTCATCGAGAGAACCTCTCCCACCGGATCATCCAGTGCTGCGATCTGCCTGAGACCTTCCGCCATATCTGCGATCCGCCGTTCTGAAAGCTCCAGTCGGTCGATCAGCGACTGCTTCACGCCCTTTTTCTTCGCTGCTTCAATATCCTTTGCATTCGCATCCAGGATCAGTTGCTGCTCTGCTACCAGCTCATCTGCTACTGCAAGCAGTCCCCGGTTCTTATCCGCTGTGCCAAGCTTCGCAGCACTTCTTGATGCATCTTTGGAACGCTTTGCCAGCATCTGCATATAACTTTCCATCATTCCGTCTCCTTTCAGTTTCTGATTGAAACCTATTTTATCATACCTGGATCCGGTCTGCAATCTCATTTCCCAGTACAAATCTCGTATCCTGTACTGCAATGATCACTCCGTCTGTCATCTTCTGGATTACCTGCACATCACATCCTTCTTCTACATGATGACTGTGCAGGAACTCCAAAACTTCCGGAAGTCCGAACATCCACTTGATCGTATAGTTCTCCCCTGCTTTTGCATCTGATAACGCCTGCATAACAATCCCTCCTTTTTTTCATTTTAGAAAAGATCCGCAGGGTTAGTCAATCGCAATCTTTGTTGCCATTTTGCAACGGAAGTTGCCTTTCTGCAACCAATCTCAATTTCAGATATTTTACAGTTCTTTCATCCAGATATCCCGCAAAAATCCACCATATTTTTCTTTTGTCAGTATTTTTTTGTATCCCTGTCTTTTCACATTCTCCCTGCTGAATTTATTTTCCGGATGAACCGTACAGAGAAGATAACGATAACCCTCTTTGTGAAGCTTTCGCTCCGCAGTCTGCATCATTTCATATTGTAAATGCATTCCTCTGTATTCAGGAAGTACCACAACCGTATCCATAATGGCACACTCATACAACTGCCTGCCCTGCATACCGATATCGTACCCCAGATTTTCTTCTTCCATCCCCGGCAGGACAACAAAAAACATTCCAGCCAGTTGTCCGCTGCTGCAATCCTTTGCCACATACAGCCATCCCTGATCTTTCCTCATCCACCGGTCAAATTCTTCCAGGCTTTCTGCCACAAACCAGCTTTTTTCTTTCATCTTTTCTTCCGTACTCTGTACCAGTCGGACCGCTTCTTCCAGCGATTCTCTGCCCGCCCGGAAGATTTTTATTTCTTTCTTTTCCATCCCCTGCTCTTCTTAGCTCCTTCACTGTCTCATTGCTTTATTTTTCTGCTTTTCCGTTGCCCCTCTTTCACTGACCGCTTCTTTCTCTCCATCCAGCTTCAGGACTGCCCGCTGCTGTGCAGTATAGATAGAACTTCCTCCATTCATAAGATACGCAAGGATACATACAACTACCAGCGGAATTGCATTTTCTGTTCCAAATACTTCCAGTCCGATCATAACCGGAGCGAGCAGTGTATTGGTCGCACTGCCAAATACAGCCGCATAGCCAAGTGCTGCACAGACCACAGGGGAAATACCGAGCAGATTTCCTGCAAGGATTCCCAATGATGCCCCGATAGAGAAAAGCGGTGTCACTTCTCCGCCCTGAAAGCCGATTGCCAGTGTCAGAACCGTAAATCCCAGCTTCAATATCCAGTCATACCCATAGATCGTTCCATTTTCAAAGGCCGCTGAAATAAGGTTCGTTCCCAGTCCACTGTATCTGCCTCCGTGAAAAAGGAACAAAAGAACTGCAAGAAATACTGCCACTGCTCCGATCCTTATGTATGGATTTTTTATGGCATTGCCCATCCGTTTTTTCATCCATTGCAGTGTTCCTGAAAAAAGTCTTCCGACCAGCCCGAACAAAATTCCAAGAACGATCAGACTCAGGATCACCTTTGTCTCTGACAGATCCAGCTTCTCACCGATCACTGCTGTAAACTTTTCCAGTCCCAGTATATGAGAGGTAAAAGCGGCTGTGTAAGCACTGATCATTGCCGGCAGTAATGCTTCATACTGCATATATCCTGAAACGATCACCTCCATTGCAAAAAAGACTGCTGCCAGCGGGGTCTGAAAAAGTCCTCCGAAACCTGCTGCCATTCCGGCAACCAGCATAATCCTGTCATTTTCCGGGCAGCGAAATTTTTTTCCTGCCTCGTGGGATATCACAGCACCGATCTGTACTGCCACTCCTTCTCTTCCCGCACTTCCTCCAAACAGATGCGTCAGCCATGTTCCAACGATTACCAGTGGAACAAGTGCCAGTGGGATCGATTTTCTTTTTTTCTGTCCGGTTTCCAGTACCAGCGTCATTCCTTTCAGACTTTCTTCACTGAACCGGTGATACATCCACACGATCAGCAGTCCTGCAACCGGAAGAAATGGCAGCAGATATCTGTAATGAGCTGTCCTGAAATCTGACAGCCATAAAAGTCCTCTTCCGAAGATTGTATCAATGGCACCGACTGCCACTCCGGTGACCAGTGCCAGAATGCTGTACCGGATCGTGCATTTTATTTTTTCCTTCATTTTCCTGACCTCTTTTTTGCTCTTCTATAATAAGATGATGTCGGGTTCAAAAGCCCCCGACATCATCTTATCGGATTCAGATTTTTTTTGCAACGACCTTGTATTTTTCCCGGGTAATTTTATTATTTTTCCCATTCTGCATTCATCTGTTATATACTGATACTCAGATACCCAATATTTTAAAAAGAAAGAAGGATCTGTAAAATGAAAAAAAGACTGATAGACTGTACTGCCCGTGAACTGGCAGCTTATACAAAAGAGGATCTGCTCAGGGCGATCGCCGAGAGTGAGGGCCGCGTACTTGCCACTGAAACGATTGGAACGGTTACACCCATGCTTGTAAATATCACGAATGCAGAATTTGTTGCTTCGCTGGGATCCGATTTGATCATGCTCAATATCTTTGATGTGAATCACCCAATAATCCAGGGACTTCCTGATGTTGCCCCGGAGGATACGATCCGGGAAATCAAAAGACTGACCGGGAAAATGGTTGCCATCAATCTGGAGCCTGTTGCGTATGTGCCAAAATCCAGTCAGGAAGAAGAATCTGTCTGGGATCTTACTTCAGGACGCTGTGCCACGGTGGAAAATGCAAAAAAGGCGGCTGACATGGGGGTTGATATGATCATTCTGACCGGAAATCCGGGAATCGGGGTAGAAAATCAGGCCATCATTCACGCACTTACCCAGTTGAAAGAAGCAGTTGGTGACCGGGTCATCCTGACTGCCGGAAAAATGCACGCTTCCGGTATTGCTTCTGAAGCAGGTGAAAACATTCTCACACCGGAAGATGTGGATCAGTTTATTGAAGCCGGAGCTGATGTGATCCTGCTTCCGGCTCCCGGAACTGTTCCGGGCATCACTTTGGAGTATGCACGTACCCTGATCCGTCAGGCCCATGCAAAAGAAGCTCTCGCCATGACTACGATCGGTACTTCCCAGGAAGGGGCGGATGAGGCAACGATCCGTCAGATTGCTCTGATGTGCAAGATGGCAGGGGCAGACATCCATCATATCGGAGACAGCGGATATATGGGAATGGCTCTTCCTGAAAATATCACTGCCTACAGCGTTGCGATCCGCGGGAAACGCCATACTTACCGCAGAATGGCTTCTTCTTTGGTACGTTAAATCACCGGATCGTCACTCATTCCTGCATCTGTCATTCTGAATTTTATGCATATGCAGGAATATTTTTGTATTTTTATGCATATATTTGCATATTTTATGTATATTAATTGATTTTATAAATTTTCTCTTGCATAATTATAAAATCTAGTGTATAGTATTCTGTAGCTTATCGAAGCGGAGATTGACAGGACTGCGGTTTTCGCAGGATCCCCTCTCGGTATCTTACCCAGAACCAAAGAGGTATAAATTACATTCAGGAGGCATGAAAAATGAGTAAAGAAAAAGTTGTATTGGCATATTCCGGTGGTCTTGATACCACAGCGATCATTCCCTGGCTGAAAGAGACATTTAATTATGATGTTGTCTGCTGCTGCATCGACTGCGGACAGGGAGAAGAGCTTGACGGACTGGATGAAAGAGCAAAGCTTTCCGGAGCTTCTAAATTATATATTGAAAATATCGTTGATGAGTTCTGTGATGACTTCATTGTACCTTGCGTAAAAGCAGGTGCAGTTTATGAGAACAAATATCTTCTCGGAACATCCATGGCCCGTCCGGCGATTGCAAAGAAACTGGTTGAGATCGCACGAAAAGAGGGTGCGGTAGCCATCTGCCATGGTGCTACAGGAAAAGGAAATGACCAGATTCGTTTCGAGCTTGGAATTAAGGCACTTGCTCCTGATATTAAGATCATCGCTCCATGGCGTATGACAGATGTATGGACAATGCAGTCCCGTGAAGACGAGATTGAATACTGCAGGCAGCACGGCATTGATCTTCCATTTGACGTAAAGCACAGCTACAGCCGTGACCGTAACTTATGGCATATCAGCCATGAGGGGCTGGAGCTTGAAAATCCTGCCAACGAGCCAAATTATGATGACCTGCTCGTATTAAGCACGACTCCTGAGAAAGCTCCTGACAAAGATGAATACGTTACAATGACTTTTGAAGCCGGTGTTCCGAAGAGCGTCAACGGAAAAGAAATGAAAGTTTCTGATATCATCAGAGAGCTGAACGAACTTGGCGGAAAGCATGGAATCGGTATTGTTGATATCGTTGAGAACCGTGTCGTTGGAATGAAATCCCGTGGTGTCTATGAAACTCCTGGCGGAACGATCCTGATGGCTGCTCACGAACAGCTTGAAGAGCTTGTCCTTGACCGTGCTACATATGAAGTTAAAAAAGACCTTGGAAATAAATTCGCACAGATCGTATATGAGGGAAAATGGTATACACCATTGCGTGAAGCCATCCAGGCATTTGTCGATGTAACGCAGCAGTATGTGACCGGTGAAGTCAAATTCAGACTTTACAAGGGAAATATCATCCGTGCCGGCGAGACATCTCCTTATTCTCTGTACAGTGAATCTCTTGCAAGCTTCACTACAGGTGATCTGTATGACCATCATGATGCTGACGGATTTATCAATCTGTTCGGACTGCCACTGAAGGTTCGTGCAATGAAGATGCAGGAAGTTGAGACTCAGAAGAAATAATTCTTTCCGATAAATCTTCCGATTATATAATCATATAAATAAAAAGGAACGCAATTCCCCTGACTGGTTACTGTGACTGCCTGTCACGAACCACGCTGGGAGTTGCGTTCCTTTTTAATAACCTTTTCTTTTTACTTTTCAGCTTTCTCACGATCTGTCCTGGATTTTCTTCAAAGAATTTTATCCTTTTATTTTCCCTTTTATCTCCGGGATCGTCATTTTTTCTTCTCGCATTTTCCGAATCTTATAGATCATCTCTATACTTTCTTCCCGTCTGTAACGCCGGGTCAGATTTTCCTCTGCCTGCTCAAATGGCAGCATCCCTTCTTCCGTATAAAACTTCAGTGTACTGTATCTCACACCGGTCAGCCTGACAAGCTCCCCGATTGTTACATACTCTGACTGTTCTATCACTTCCATGCTTCTCTGTCTGGACATTTTCTCACCTTTTCTTCTCTACCAGTATACCGGAACAAGATTTACGCCCTGGATCGGCACTTTATAGGATCTTCTTGTTGCCGGAAAAATACGATAATACATACCGTCTATTTTCAGGAGCGTCTCGCTGCCTGATCTGACTTCCTCAACATTATGTCCCATCTTTCTCAAAAAATCAACTGCAGCACTTCTCCGTTCTTCTACATTCGTCCCAAATACCACACAGTCAATAAAGATTGCTTTTCTTCTCTCCAGATATGGGAATGCCAGACTGACTCCCTCTAAATAAGGATTTTCAAACAGTTTACTTTTTGCCCGCAGGAAACGCCCTGTAAAGCTCTCAAAAATACTGTGAAATTCTTTTTCCCACAAGATTCTGCAATATTCGTTCTCCGCAGCCATTCCATTCACCCGTTCAAGTACCCTTTCCTGTTCCGTTGCTGAAAACAGATCATGGATACAGCCGCTTTCACGCAGGAGCCACAGGAGACTCAGACACTCCATCGTAATTTCTCCGTCATCCAGGATTTCTGCCCGCAGACATTCCCTGATCCTGAAATAAGTCTGTTCTTCACTCCGATATGATTTCAGTTCAATCCCTGATGAATAATAATTCAGATCGCACCCAAGAAGATCCGGGATCTCGCACAACAGACCTTCCTTTTCCAAAGATTCTTTCACTTTCTGCTCAATCTGACGCTCTTTCTTTTTATTCATATTCTTAGCTGCCTGTACCGCTTTCTCCGCTTCTTCAGCAAATTCAGATAAAGAACATCCTTCTTTTTCCAAAACCGGCATCAGCACTTCCGCTGCCGTGACCGCACGAAGCACCGCACTTTTTGCCACGGATCTGTGAAGGCTTTCCTGCCCTTCCAATGCTATAAGTGCATATTGCTCTGATAAGTTTAACTCTCTCATCCCCGGTCCTCCTTCTCAATTTCAATTATTTTCTCCGTAAATGATCATTCTCTTGACTTCAATCATCTACCATTACTACTTGCTACTCGCTGCTTATTACTTACCACTTACTACTTACGATTTAAATATAACCTGCAAAATCTTTCCTGTCAAGTCAATAAAAAGGAACATCTCTTATGAATCTTGGTATGGTGTGCTACCTATACCGATCCATAAAGAAATGTTCCCTTTTTTCGTCTGTATCACTGCTCTGTAGCAGTTTTCATAGAATTTCTATCTATTCACTTTCTCTGTCATTCGTCAGTTTCAGCTTATCCAGTACATAGAACATCAGTCCCATCAACATACCGATCACACATGCCAGTACCATTCCTGATAACTGGATACTTCCAAACTGTACCGTAATGCCTGACAATCCTACTACAAAAATAACGGATGTCATTGCCATATTTCTTGACTTACCATAATCCACCTGAGATTCAACAAGAATACGGATACCCGATGTACCGATCATACCATACAGCAGGAAGGAGATTCCTCCGATCACCGGACCTGGAATGGTATTAATCAGAGTTGTCATCTTTCCGATAAAGGAACAGATAATGGACAGCACCGCTGCTCCTCCGATCACATAGACACTGTAAACCTTTGTCATTGCCATAACTCCGATATTCTCTCCGTAAGTCGTTGTCGGTACAGAACCGATCAGGCCGGAGATCATAGTCGAAAAGTTATCTGCGAATAAAGATCTGTGCAGTCCCGGATCTTTTAAAAGATCTCTTCCGACGATCTTACTTGTTACGATCTGATGTCCGATATGCTCCGATGCAATGACCAGAAGTACCGGAAGAATGATCACGATCGCCTCCCATTTGAACTTTGGTGTTGAAAAATTCGGGAGTGAAAAAAGCGGTGCTGCAGCAACTTCTGAGAAATCTACGATTCCGCAGAGCAACGCAGCAACATATCCTGCAATGATCGCAATCAGGATCGGGATCACGGCAAGGAACTTGCGGAATACAACCGATCCAAGTACTGCCGTCAGTAACGTTACTAAAAACACAATCACATTCTTACTGTCGATCACTTCATCTTTCAGTCCTGCATTTGATGCTGCTGTTCCTGCAAGTTCCAGACCGATCAGTGCTACTACCGGTCCCATGGCTGCCGGTGGAAGTACCACATCGATCCAGTCCGATCCAAACTTATAAATAATCAGAGATAAAACACATCCGCAGAATCCGACTGCAACAAAGCCTCCCAGTGCATAACTGTATCCCCATTTTGAGATAACAATTCCAGCCGGTGCAAGAAACGCGAAACTCGAACCAAGATATGCCGGTGCTCTCCCCTTCGTGATCAGGATGAATAATAAAGTCCCAAGACCGTTCATGAATAATACAACTGCCGGATTGATTCCAAATACAAATGGCACAAGTACTGAAGCACCGAACATCGCAAACATATGCTGAATACTCAATGGAACAAGCATCTTAAATGGAACTTTCTCATCAACCTGAATAATTCTTTTGTTCTCCATGTTACAATTTCCTCCTCTTCTCTCTTCTGATCCTCTTGCACAGAATATGAAAACTGCACTATCAAATCACTTTTTTTATTTTACCATATCCTTGCTTACCTGACTACTTTTTTATCATTACCAAAGGACTTTTCCTCTCACTGTATCTTCTTTTTCCCTGCATTTTTCCGCACTTTTTTCAGGATACTGATGTTTTTCCACATCCTGCCTCTATCACACGGAAAAGATTCCCATAAGCGATCTTTTCTGTCTGCCGTGACGTGATCCCCGCTTTCTGAAATGCATCCCATACCAGTTCTATCCTCTCTGCTCCTTCCAGCTTTTCCGGCAGATCTTTTCTTTCAAATCCATCAAAATCCGTTCCCAGTGCCACTGCATCTTCTCCTGCCATCCGGATCATCCGCTTTGCATGTTCTGCCAGCATTTCCAGTCCTGCCCTCTCTTTCTTTTCAGTCAGGAAAGCAGAATAAAAATTCAATCCCACAACACCGCCTTTTTCGCCCACTGCACGGAGCATCTCATCCGTCAGATTTCTCGGATGTCTGCAAAGTTCCCTGCAATTTGAGTGAGACGCTACAATAGGATCAGTACTGTACCGGATGCAGTCCCAGAATCCTCCGTCCGACAGATGGGATACGTCCACCAGCATCCCAAGTTCGTTCATTCGTCTGACCACTTCGATTCCAAATGGCTTCAGCCCCCGCTGCATGACCTCTGTATCTCTGCTGTTGGGACTGCCGATACAGTTCTCATAATTCCAGGTCAGGGTGAGTAATCTGACGCCCTGTTCATAAAGCTGTTCCACCCGTTCTGCTTTTCCGTTCAGCACACCACCTTCTTCTACCGTAAGTATCCCTGCATACTTCTTTGCCTGCTCCGCTGCTTCCAGTTCTGCCCCTGATCCTGCAACACAAAATTCTTTCGCTTCCTCTTCATGCACCGACTGGATCAGTTTTTCTGCTGCATCAAAAGCTTCTTCCCATCCCGGATATTCCGCTGCATTTACATAGCATGCGAAAAATTGTGCAACAGAATCACTTTTCTTCAATCTCTCGATATCCACACACAATTTATTTTTCCAAAGCGTTCCTTCACTTCTCTTTCTAAATAATTCACTTACTGTATCACAATGCATATCCATCCATTTCATGACACTCACCTCAGTCCTATGTATATTTTTTTCATTTCTTTCATACTCTATCATACATCATAATCCACAGTTTCATAACAGAATTTTTGCCGGACACCGGCAGTCATCAGAACAGGAGGATCTTTATGCAGCCAAAAATCGGAATCGTCATCTGCGGACTGGAGGGAAATCATCAGTTTGTCTCCAATCCTTATATCCAGTCTGTCCGGTATTCTCATGGACTTCCCCTTCTTCTGCCTCTGGTACGCTCAGAAGATCTGCTGAATCAGTATGTTTCCCTCTGTGATGGATTTCTCTTTTGCGGAGGCGGCGATATCACACCGCTCCTTTTTGGTGAATCCCCTCTTCCCGGGAACGGACGTACAAGCATCTCTACCGATATTTTTCAACTGCATCTGATGAGACAGATTCTTTCTTCCCGTAAACCTGTCTTCGCCATCTGCAGGGGAATGCAGCTTCTGAACGTTGCCTGTGGTGGGACGATCTGGCAGGATTTTTCTCTGATTCCCGGAAAGACACTGGATCATATGCAACAAACCGATGTTCGCAGTGATATCAGTCATAAAATCCGTATCGGCAGGACAGGACATTTACGGAAATGTCTCGGAACTTCTCTCTATGTCAACAGTTTCCACCATCAGGCTGTCAATCTCACCGGAAAAGGCATCATAGTCACTGCCCGTGCCTGTGACGAAACGATTGAAGCGATCGAACTGAAAGATTATCCTTTTGGTGTCGGTGTCCAATGGCATCCTGAATGTATGTTCCGCACTTCTCCTGAAATGCGGACACTTTTTAAAAATTTTGTAGAACATTGTTCTGTTTCCGGTGAATAATTTCTGCAAAATAAACCATACTATTCCCGTACCGAAAAAGATCCACCGGATCTTTTGATCGTATGCTTCGCAATTAAAACTGACTGACAAGGAGGAAGTAAACCATGGGAGAGATATCCATTCTCGATCTGCAGAATCTCCGCCATCTGATTGGCGGATATGCAACAACTTATTCAAAAATGACAGACTACGCTTCTCAGACAGAAGACCCGGAAGTCAAAAAATTATTTCAGGATGCGGCAGATTCCGCAATGAAAAATAAGCAGGAACTGATGAAATTTTTATAAACAGCTTCAGTCCACAGCATAAAATTTCAGCAGGGAACTCCAAAATGAAATAGAAAAGAGGAATGATCATGAACGAAAAGACAATGGTTGCCGATGCCCTCACCGGTGTCAACGGTGAATTAAAAATGTTCGGGGATATGATCCCACAGACAGAAAATAAGGAACTTAAGCAGTGTCTTAAGCAGATCCGCTCCCAGTGCGAGATGTCACAGGAAAAGCTGTATCAGATCGCCCGTGAAAAAAGTTACTATGTTCCGGCAGAGAAAGCCACTCGTGAAGAAGTCGAACATGTAAAATCAATTCTTTCAGCAAACTGATAACAGCAAAATGGTGTGATCCCACTTTTCAGATCACACCATTTTTTATCTACCGTTTTTTCTTTTACAGCTTTTTTCTTCTACAGCTTTCTTTTTCTGCAGCCTTCATTTCAGGCTTTTTTTTCTTCTTTCTCTGCTTTTCCTGATTTTTCCCACAGTTCATCCGCTTTCTCTTTCCATATTGATGCGTACTGTTCGCATTTTCCACAAAGATGCTCTACGCTCTCCGGTGACTGAAGATCGGTTGACTTTGCACCGGTCTCATGTACCATCTGCTGTAATTTTTCAGGATTTTCAAGCATCGGGCATGGACGGAGATGATTCTTATTAAATGGCTGGTTATTATGGTAAGCCATAAATAATGGCTGGCGTAATGCATCCAGTACACTGACTTCTTTAATATTGGCACTGGAATAATGGATGAATACACATGGCTCTGCATCTCCATTTGCATTGATATGGAAGTAATTTCTGCCTCCTGCAATACATCCTCCAACATATTCTCCGTCGTTCTGGAAATCAAATGCAAAAATCTGCTTTCCACCGGTAAAGCCACGGATTTCTCTTACTCGATGATACATATACTCTCTCTGCTCTTTTGTCGGAAGCAGATCTACTGCCGCATCATTTCCAACCGGCATATAATGGAAATACCATGCATAACGGCATCCTTTTTCAATGATCATATCCAGAAATTCATCGGATGTAACCGTCTCAATATTGGCTCTTGTATAGCAGATCGATGTTCCAAAGATCTGTCCATGAGCCTTCAGAAGATCCATCGCATGCATGACTTTTTCATAGACACCTTTTCCACGACGACCATCATTAACTTTCTCATATCCTTCCAGACTGATGGAAAGAGTCAGATTTCCTACCCGTTCCATCTCATTACAAAATTCTTCATCTACAAGCGTTCCATTCGTAAATGCATGGAATTCGCAGTCATTGTGCTTCTCACATAACCGGATAATATCTTTTTTTCTCACAAGCGGTTCTCCGCCGGTAAGCATATACAGATAAATACCAAGCTCCTTTCCCTGCGTGATCACACGATCCATATCTTCAAAAGACAGATTCAGCAAATGTCCGTATTCTGCTGCCCAGCATCCAGTGCATTTCAGATTACAGGCACTCGTCGGATCCATCAGGATCAGCCACGGTACATTACACTGATATTTTTCTCTTGCCTCATGCATCACTTTGGTTCCATAAAGCATTGCATCAAATCCAAGGTTCAGTGCTGTCGTCTTTAATACATTCGGGCTTACCTCATCAAATAAACGGTTCAGATACTGCATCCACTTATTTTCAGGATCCTGGATCATTTTTCTTGCTGCTTCATATGACTCCGGTTTAAACCGGTCTTTTGCGAAACTTTCCGTCAGATCTACAACCTTCAGAAGTGCTTTTGTTCTGTCGTCATTCTTATTTACATACTTTAAAACTGCATCTGCTGCCACGCTGAATGCTGCTCTCTGTGCCTGAAATTTTAAACCTGCCATTTTTTTCACCTTTTCTCCGGAAGTTCCCGGTCCTTTCTTTCGTCTTTTTTTCTCAATTTACCCTTCTATTTTATCAGCATATACCAGCTTTCTTATAGTATCCTGATTTCTTATCGTTGTCCTTCCTGCCTCTTACGTCAGCCGAATCAGAAGTTCAATTCCTCCGATCAGAAGCAGACAGCCACCAACTGCCACAATTTTCTTTCTTGCCTGACACCCTGCCCACCATCCGGCATATAGTCCGGCAATCACACTGACCGGAGTGATCAGAAGGATCACTATAAACGTCTTAAAAAAAACTGTATCCAGGAATCCAAATCCAATTCCTGCTATAAATACATCAAGGCTGGTAATTGCCATCCACATTGCAAACTGCCTCGATTCCAGTCTTTCTGCCTTTCGCTCTTCTATTTCTTTTCCTCTTGCCGCTTTGATGATGAGATAAATGCCCAGTCCAAGAAAAATCGCAACCGATATATATTTCCAGTCATTGGCCGCATACTCTGCATTTTTTGAAACAACCGGTATCTTTGCCACAAAATTTCCAGCCGTCAGGCTGATCAGATTCCAGAGCGTGAACCCGCCTCCCAGAATCACCAGGCTTTTTTTGTCAATTTCACCAACTACAGCACCTCTGCATAATGCATATGCAAAAACATCCAGCGAAAGACCTGCACCGATTAAAATAATTTCAATCCATGACATAATCTTCTCCTTTCAGCTATGCCTTTTGAAATTTCCTCCTTTTCCAGATATTCTACTCTATTTTTTTTATTTCATTAAGAATCAGCTTTTTTAAACTGTATCTCTGATCAGACATTTTTTGAGATTTGTATTGGACAGGCTACATTTTTGAAATTTTGTATCCTTTGAACTTTCTTCCTTTTAAGTTTTATGGTATAATCTGCAAAGCAGACTTACGGAAAGGAATGGGATGACATATGGAAAATAAAAAAGAACTTACCAAAGATTTGCTGACTCTATCTTTCAGAGAACTGATCCTTAAGATTCCATTTGATAAGATAACGATCAAAATGATCACTGACGGTGCCGGTGTCATACGTCCTACTTTTTATAAGCATTTTCAGGATAAATACGGGATTCTTGAATATATTCTCCAAAAAGAGATCAGGGAAAAAATCGACGTACTCATTGAAAATCACCTGGAAAATGATATTTTTCTGCTTCTCTGTTCCTGTCTTTCTAAAGACCGGGCATTTTATAAAAAGCTGTACCTGATCGAAGGTCCAAATTCTTTTGAAGAGCAGATGTTCCAGTTTATTTATGAACTGATCTTTTTCCTGTTCAACAAATATCCTTTGAAAGCTCCTTCCCGTCTGAAGATTCTGACCAAAGAGAGTCTTGCAAGATTTTATACCTTCGGGCTGGCTGATTCTATCAAATACGCCATAACTCATGATGTCGCTTATGAACCAAAAGAACTGGCTGAAGTTTATGATTATCTGATCCATAACTCTGTGCTGGATCTTGTAGAATATCCGGCACAGGGGAACTAAGAACCTATATAGCAGACAAAAACCCTTACAGCTCTTCTTTTTATTGAAGAACTGTAAGGGTTTCATTCTATCATTGTCTTCCCGAGATCAGTCGATCGTAGCAATTCGCATCATATTGCTTGTATAACTTCTTTCTTTTCCTACATTCGGAGAAGGGATTCCTGCCGTCAGGACAACTACATCCCCCTGCTCTACATACTTCTTTACTTTTGCAAGCTCCATAGCATTCTCGCAGATATCCTCCGTATTGTCATGCTCCAGAGACTTCAGCGGTCTGACTCCCCAGTATATGGACATTCTTCTTAAAGTTCTTTCGTTCGGTGTGATTCCAAGAATCTCCTGTCTCGGTCTTAAATTGGAAACCACCCTTGCAGTTGCACCCGAAACAGTTGGCGTCAGAATACACTTTGCATTCAGATTTGCAGCAGCAAGTACGGAGGAATATCCAATGGCACTGGATACACCGCTCTTTAAATGACCATACTCCTTCTCAAGCATCTCCTCATAATCTAAGTGCTGCTCTGTATTTTCAATGATATGAACCATCATCTGAAGTGCCTCCACCGGGTACTTGCCCTGTGCAGTCTCACCGGAAAGCATCACTGCATCTGTTCCGTCATAAACAGCATTGGCAACGTCTGTTACCTCGGCTCTTGTAGGACGTGGATTCCGAATCATGGAATCCAACATCTGGGTTGCTGTAATAACTGTCTTAAAGTGACTGTTACACTTCTGAATGATCATCTTCTGCAAATATGGAACTTCCTCTGCCGGAATCTCCACACCGAGATCTCCACGGGCAACCATAACACCGTCTGCTGCACGGATGATTTCATCAATATTGTCAATTCCCTCTGAATTTTCAACTTTTGCAATGATCGGAATGAACGGTGCTCCGAGAGACTTCAGATAAGCCCGGATCTCCAGGATACACTCTGCATTTCTCACAAAGGATGCTGCAATAAAATCAATTCCCTGCTCTGCACCAAACTTGATATCTTCTTTATCCTTCTCTGTGATCGCCGGAAGATGGATCGGTACATTCGGCACATTCACACCTTTTCTCTCACCAAGCTCTCCACCGTTGATAATCTCACAGATCAGTTCTTTTTCTTTCTTCTCGACTACTTTCAGTCCGATCAGTCCGTCATCGATCAGGATTGTCTTTCCCTTGCTCACATCATTGATCAGTCCCGGATAAGAAATAGATACGATATTCTCATCTCCTGCCACCTCTTCTGTCGTAAGCGTAAATTTCTTTCCGGCCTCCAGCATGATCTTCTTTCCGTCCTTCAGCAGTCCGGTACGGATCTCCGGTCCTTTGGTATCCAGCAGGATCGCAACATTAGAATGCTCCTCCTCACGAAGCTCCTTCAGAAGATCCATACGGCTTTTCTGCTCTGCATGATCTCCGTGGGAAAAATTGAAACGTGCCACATCCATTCCATTCCGGATCAGCTTTCTCATCAGTTCTTTATCATTCGTATTGGGTCCCATCGTACATACTACTTTCGTCTTTTTCATAGAAACTCTCTCTCCTTTTCATAATTAAATTACTCTTTTATTTGTATCAGATTCTGTATCATCTTCATGGAGCCGGTTCTGACAACAGCTCAGATTTCAGCTCCATCTCTTCTGTCGGTTTCTTACTTTACATGCTCATGCGTAAAAAGATGATCCTGACAATATTCATAATTTCCATTACACTTGGAGCAGAACCGGAACTCAAGGTTCGGATCATCCAGTTCTGTCCTTCCACATACTGCACAACGGTGTCTTGCCCCATTAGAATAAGTCATATGCGGTCTGGACTGCTGCCGGAACTTTGCCTTACGTGCCTGTTCCTTCGGTCCAAATCTTTTTATATTTCTGCTGGAGCAGAAAAAGATCACAAAATTAAGTAAAGAAGCTCCGATCGCAACTTTTACTGCAAGGCTTCCTGTGAAGAAATAATACAGTGCCATTGCTGCATAGACAAGTGCCATCCACTTCATCTTAATCGGCAGAATAAAGTAAAGCATCACTTCCATATCAGGATAAATTGAAGCGAATGCCAGGAAGATCGACATCGTAATATAATTCGTGCTGATCAGTCCGATGCTGGACATCGGAAGTGCAACTCCATAAATAAGATAAAATACTCCGTATAAAATAAATACAGCGATCACAGTAAAGAAAATACCGGAAAAAATATAGACATTATACCGGAATGTCCCCCATGTCCGCTCCAGGGCTGTCCCCAGTGAATAGTACAAAAGTACTAAAAAGAAAAGCGAAAAGAGACTTCCCGTCGGTGGAATCAGTACCCATGAAATAATCCTCCAGATCTGCCCGTGCAGGATATAATACGGTTCTAGTGTAAGATATCTAAGCAGATTCGGTGCAAGATAATAAACCGCAAACCCGATGACATATCCTGCCAACAGATAAACCGTCAGGTTTGGAATCGCATAACGTCCGAATTTTCTTTCTAATTTGTCAAGCCAGTTCAATACATTAACTCCTTTTTTTACCAAAATTGTTCTTCTACCATACATCAGTCATTGTACCGTCCGGGCTTTATTTTGTCAAACCAATGTTATTATTTTCCTTAAGATTTAACAAGTTCTTTATGAATATTTCAGAATCATGAACAACAATTACAATTGTCTTTTCCCTTCGGATGTCGTATAATGTTATGTATTGCGAATCTGTAAACGCATTTAATAAGAAGTAACTCATACATATATCATAGACCATTACGAAAGATTGGGGATAGTAACATGAATTCAAAAGAACTCTATACTTTGGGAATCGATATTGGTTCCACGACCGTTAAGATTGCCATTCTGGACAACGAGAACGAAGTGCTTTTCTCTGATTATGAGCGTCACTTTGCCAATATTCAGGAAACTCTGTCAGATCTTCTCGGACGTGCCATTTACAAACTCGGACCGATTCAGGTTTCTCCTGTTATCACAGGAAGTGGCGGACTGACACTTGCCAAACATCTTGGCGTACCTTTTGTGCAGGAGGTCATTGCTGTATCTACAGCTCTGCAGGATTACGCTCCACAGACTGATGTTGCGATCGAGCTTGGCGGCGAGGATGCCAAGATCATCTATTTTGAAGGCGGAAATGTCGAGCAGCGTATGAATGGTGTCTGTGCCGGTGGTACAGGTTCCTTTATCGACCAGATGGCATCTCTCCTCCAGACCGATGCATCCGGTCTGAATGAATATGCTAAAAATTATAAGGCTCTTTATTCGATTGCTGCACGCTGTGGTGTATTTGCAAAGACAGATATCCAGCCGCTGATCAACGATGGTGCTGCCAGAGAAGACCTTGCTGCATCCATTTTCCAGGCGGTTGTCAACCAGACAATCAGCGGACTTGCCTGCGGGAAACCGATCCGTGGACATGTCGCTTTCCTGGGCGGACCGCTTCATTTCCTTTCAGAACTGAAAGAAGCTTTCATCCGTACACTGAAACTGGATGACGAGCATATTATTGCACCGAACCATTCTCATTTATTTGCTGCGATCGGTTCTGCTCTCAATTCCAAAAAGGATACTCCGATGGCTCTTCTTGAAATGCAGAAGCGTCTTGAAGGAAAGATCAAGATGGAATTTGAAGTGGAACGTCTTGATCCTCTCTTTGCAACCACGAAAGACTATGAAGAATTTTCCGCACGCCATGCACAGCATCAGGTTCCGGTAAAAGATCTTGCAACCTACAGAGGAAAGGCATTCCTTGGAATCGATGCAGGTTCTACCACCACAAAAGCTGCCCTGGTCGGAGAAGACGGTACTCTTTTGTATTCTTTTTATCATAATAATGAAGGAGATCCACTTGGCACAACCATTTCTGCCATCAAGGATATTTATGACCAGTTGCCGGAAGGTGTGGAGATTGTCCACTCCTGCTCTACCGGTTACGGTGAGGCACTGATCAAATCCGCACTGATGCTGGATGAGGGAGAGGTGGAAACAGTATCCCATTATTATGCAGCCTCTTTCTTTGAACCGGATGTAGATTGTATCCTTGACATCGGTGGACAGGACATGAAATGTATCAAGATCAAGAACCAGACTGTAGACAGTGTCCAGCTCAACGAGGCCTGCTCTTCCGGCTGCGGTTCTTTCATTGAAACTTTCGCCAAATCCCTGAATTACTCTGTGGAAGATTTTGCTCAGGAGGCACTGTATGCCCAGAATCCGATCGACCTCGGTACACGCTGTACTGTATTTATGAATTCCAAAGTAAAGCAGGCTCAGAAAGAAGGAGCCTCTGTTGCTGATATTTCTGCCGGACTTGCCTACTCCGTTATCAAGAATGCTTTATTCAAGGTAATCAAAGTTTCTGATGCTTCTGAGCTTGGTAAGCATATCGTTGTACAGGGTGGTACTTTCTATAATAATGCGGTTCTCAGGAGCTTTGAGAAAATTGCCAACTGCGAGGCGATCCGTCCTGACATTGCAGGAATCATGGGAGCGTTCGGAGCTGCCCTGATCGCAAGAGAACGTTATACTGACTGCGAGGGAACCACCATGCTCTCCATCGATGAGATCCGTTCCCTGGAATATTCTACAACTATGACCAAATGTCGTGGATGTACCAATACCTGCCGCCTGACGATCAACCATTTCAGCGGCGGCCGTAAATTTATCACCGGAAACCGCTGTGAGAGAGGTCTTGGAAAAGAGAAGTCAAAGAATCAGATGCCGAACCTTTTTGAATATAAGCTGCATCGTTACTTTGATTATACTCCTCTCGAAGAGGCCGATGCCCGCCGCGGAGTGATCGGTATCCCGCGTGTTCTGAATATGTATGAAAATTATCCGTTCTGGTTTACATTTTTCACTGAACTGGGATTCCGTGTCGTTCTTTCTCCGGCATCTACGAGAAAGATTTACGAGCTTGGAATCGAATCCATCCCGAGTGAATCCGAATGTTATCCGGCCAAGCTTGCACACGGACATGTGCAGTGGCTCATCAACCAGGGAGTAAAGCACATTTTCTATCCTTCCATCCCTTATGAGAGGAAAGAATTTGCTGATTCGGACAACCATTATAACTGCCCGATCGTTACTTCCTACCCGGAAAATATTAAGAACAATATGGATCCGATCGTGCATGGAGAAGTTGATTTTATCCATCCGTTCCTGAACTTTGAAAGTGAGGATACAATCTCTTACCGTCTGATTGACGAACTCGGGAAGAAATTTTCTCTTTCTGATACAGAGATCCGTTCTGCTGTACATAAAGCATGGGAGGAGCTTGCAGCCTGCCGTCAGGACATGAGAACGAAAGGAGAGGAGACGATTCGTTTCCTGAATGAGACCGGCAACCGTGGTATCGTTCTGGCGGGACGTCCTTATCATATTGACCCTGAAGTCAACCATGGACTCCCTGAACTGATCACATCCTACAATATTGCAGTACTGACAGAGGACTCCGTCTCCCATCTTCATCAGGTAGAACGCCCTCTGAATGTCATGGATCAGTGGATGTACCATTCCAGACTTTATGCAGCCGCAAATTACGTGAAGACTACTGAGAATCTGGATCTGATCCAGCTAAATTCCTTCGGCTGTGGTCTGGATGCCGTAACGACAGATCAGGTTGCTGAGATCCTGACCAATTCAGATAAGATTTATACAACACTGAAAATTGACGAAGTCAATAACCTGGGAGCTGCAAGAATCCGTGTCCGCTCTCTCCTTGCTGCGATCCGTGTACGTGAGAAAAAGCAGGAACAGAGAACGATCCGTCCGTCTTCTATTGAAAAAGTACCGTTTACAAAAGAAATGCGGAAGACTTATACCATCCTCTGCCCACAGATGTCACCAGTTCACTTTGAGCTTCTTGAGCCTGCATTCCGTGCAGCAGGATATAAGATTGAAGTACTTCCGAATGACAACAAACAGGCAGTCGACATGGGACTGAAATATGTAAATAACGATGCCTGTTATCCATCTCTGATCGTAGTCGGACAGATCATGGATGCCCTGCTTTCAGGAAAATATGACCTGAACCAGACAGCCGTTATCATCAGTCAGACCGGTGGCGGATGCCGTGCCTCCAACTACATTGGATTTATCCGTCGTGCTTTGAAAAAAGCCGGCATGGGACACATCCCAGTCATCTCCATCAACTTAAGCGGACTGGAGGAGAATCCTGGTTTCAAGCTATCTCCGGCACTGGTTCTGCGTGGATTGTATGCTGCTGTATTTGGAGATATTTTCATGAAATGCGTTTACCGGATGCGTCCATACGAGGCCGTTCCCGGCACGACAGACCAGGTTCACCGGAAATGGACAGAGGTCGTGAAGAAATTCGTATCGGAAGGTTATCCTTCCCGCCGGAAATTCAAAAAACTCTGCAACGAGATCATTCATGATTTTGATACCATTGAAACGCTGGATATCAAAAAGCCACGCGTCGGAATCGTAGGAGAAATTCTCGTTAAATTTCTGCCGGCTGCCAACAACCATCTTGCCGAACTGCTTGAAAGCGAAGGTGCAGAAGCTGTCGTTCCTGATCTGCTGGACTTCCTGCTTTACTGCTTTTATAATCAGAATTTCAAGGTGTCACATCTTGGCATGAAGAAATCAAAAGCAACGGTCGGTAATCTTGGCATTAAGGCACTGGAATGGTTCCGTTCCCCTGCTTCAAAGGCATTTGAGCAGAGTAAGCACTTTGATCCTCCGGCACATATTGAAGATCTTGGAAAAATGGCTTCTGAGATCGTATCACTCGGAAATCAGACCGGTGAGGGCTGGTTCTTAACCGGAGAAATGCTGGAGCTGATCCACAGCGGTGCAGGAAATATCGTTTGTACGCAGCCATTCGCCTGCCTGCCAAACCACGTAGTCGGCAAGGGCGTTATCAAAGAACTCCGCCGCAGACATCCGGAGTCCAATATCGTAGCTATTGACTTCGATCCGGGTGCAAGTGAAGTAAACCAGTTGAACAGAATCAAACTGATGCTGTCAACAGCGTTTAAGAATTTGGAGAAAGAGAACTAAATTTGTATTTGTTGAAGAGAAAATATCCCAGGAGCAGAAAGTCTTTTGACAGAAAAACGTCCATATCCACACTTGCTGTTGCATCGCAGTGCAGGACCCGCTTTACCTCAGCCCGTTGACAACTTGTAACAGGAACGTGGAAACACTCGTGCAGAGGCACTCCTGTTTACGTTCCTTAACAAGTTGGGCAAAGTGTCTTCGGAACGCTCCCTGTCAATGCACTGCTCACGCAACAGCAAGGGCGGATATTGGATTTTTCAAATCAGAATGCTTTTCTCGCACCGGAACATTTTCTCTCAACAAACACGAAATTTCAAATAAGAAGTAGAAAGCCGGATGGCTATCAACTAAGATAAATGATCTGTCCAATAGTAAAGATGTCGGGGTCAAAAGCCCCCGACTTTGATGCCTACGGATTGCTCCGTGCTACGCACTCCCACAATCCTACCCAATATTCGCATATCGTGGGATTATCATCCCACTTTTATGCTCATATCGGGGCGGGTCCTAAGGTCTTTCACCCACCTATGAGCAAGCTCATGTGGGCTTAGACCTTTTGACCCTGGCATCTAGTAAATACAATATCTACTGTCTAATATTTACGATCGAATATCTTAGTCAATAGCCATCCGGCTTTTTCTATCCTTTTGAAATTTGCATTGTTGAGTGAATACGCTGTGGAGCTAAAAACTTCTTATTGAGATGGTCAGCGGAAAGCAGGGTGTTCCTGAGCAGGTGCATTAGCAGGGAGCGTTCCGAAGACACTTTGCAGCGTTTGTTAGAGAAAGTAAATCGAGTGCCATTGCACGAAGATTTCCACTTTCGAGTTACAAACGGTCAACGGGCTGAGGTAAAGCGGGCCTGCACCGCGAAGGAATATCTCTGATTTCCGCGTCCTCTTCGCCATAAAGAAGTCTTTTGCTTTACAAGCGTATCACCCCAATAACTACAAATTTATTTTTTCTTCACCTTCGGAGGCTGGTAATGATACACCTCTTCATAAGACTCCAGTTCTGCGTCACTGACCGGTGCTGACGGAATCAGTCCTGTGCAATCCTGAGTGGATACTGCATTGGCCAGATAATCGCAGGCATCGATCCGTTTCTGATTTTCAATCTCCTCTGTTGTCATTCTTCTTTTTCTGCTCACTTTACTACCTCCTGATCATTTTTCTTAGTATATGCAGTAAAACAAAATAATACTAAAAAATTTTCTGTATATAGAATTATAAAGTAAAAGCTGGCAGGATTTTACTACTGTATGGAGCCATAATCAGATCGCAGTGACTGCTTATGAGGCCTATGATATGCATCCACAAAGATCTATCTATGAAAAAGTAATCTAAATAGAATCTCAAAACCGGAAGTGTCCTGCCAGACTTCTTACAGATCTGGCACGATACTTCCGGTTTCTCTTATTCCTTATTTTATTTCGATGCGTAATGCGGATCTGCCTCTCTCGTCTTCTCCCCATACACTTCTTTCAATTCCGAAAAAGCCTTTTTTACTTCTTCCGGTATTTCCACATGGGCAATAAAATCTTTTCCTTTCGGTCCATATCCATTTTCATCATCCGTCAGCCTTGGAATCTCTCCCATCAGCAACTGAACATAACGGTCCATGTCCCACATTCCATGGATCGGTCTGATATAGGATAACCTGCCTTCTTTCTGAACTACTTCCGCACGGTAGGATGCAAAATTAATAATTTTGATATCCGGTGCATATTTTTTCATTCCCGCATCCATACGATTCTGCATCGTTGCATCCTGACACAAAATAATACTCTCACATGCAAGATTATTTTCTTTCAAAAGTTCTAACAGATAAGTAATGTTATTCCCACAGTTGGTCGAATCTTTCTCCAGAAAATCCGCCTGACATCCATAAACCTCGCTGATATATCGGCTGAATACCTCTGCCTCCGAAAGATTTTCTGTCCTGATCTGCGAATATTCATTCTGCACTTTCTGCCGCAGAGTTTCCGTTGTATGACCGACACCACCTACGATCACATATCGCTTTGCTATCTTTTCCTTTATCGCTTCTGCCAGGATATCTCCACCTGCCAGAATACTGCCTCCAAACAGAACCATAATATCTGCCTGAGCAATCCCATACTTTTTTTGTAATTGTTCACTGGTCAGCCGTTCTACATCTCTTTTCCCACAGAACTTTCCTAAAATATTAATATTTTGTGCAGTTCCTGCAGGATTGATTATTTTTCTGACCTCAAATGTATCTTCTTCATATTGGAGTTGCACAATCCCACAGTTTCCGATAAAGCCTGTTCCATCCTGCCGGTAACCAACTGCCCTGAGGAAACGTCGCATTGCCATTCCATGCGTCACAATCAGAATTGTTTCTCCGGTATCTTCCCTTGCAATTTCTCTGACAGCCCCATAAATACGGTCTGTAAAAGCATCCAAATCTTCCCCACCAAACTGGACAAAATAATCTCCATAAGGATATTCCGGATTTTCACTGTTCGGTGAGGCTTCTTTTGTTCCAAGGAAAATCTCTTTCAATCCTTTTTTTCTTTCATAAGGCATCCAGGAAACCAGCCATGCTGTATCACATGCACGCTCCGCTGTAGAACTGTATACAGAATCAAAATGGATTTTCTAATTCTTAAACCACTCTTTTGCTGCCAGTGCCTGATTGATTCCGTTTTCTGTCAGCGGTGAATCACACTGTCCCTGATTCACATCCATAACATTAAATAAAGTTTCTCCATGCCTCATTAAAAAAATCGTCTTCATACTTTCACCATCCTCACTATTTTTTTGATTGCATTCAGGTCCATCGGTTTTGAGATATGTGCATTCATTCCGGAAGCATATTAATCGCATTCAGTGCATTTTTTGCCTTTCTCAGAGCCTCATCCCTTGCTTTTTCCAGTTCTGTATGTTCTTTTTGTTCCGTAATATCAACAAAGACCCCAAAGAAACAATACGGCGAACCATTCTCCGTATTTTTAATCTCTTTTCCGATTCGTTCTCTGTAGAAACAACAATGGTACAGATAACAAAAGATTACCTGTACCATTATTCATTCTTTTATTTGCAAAAACTCTACTTCATGACAATATTAATAATCTTCTTCGGCACATAGATTTCCTTGATCACATTTCCTGTCAGCTTATCTGCGATCGCTTCTCTACCTGCTGCGATTGCATCATCCTTGGAGATATCTGCCGGGATCTCAATGACAGCCTTTGTCTTGCCATTGATCTGTACCGGGATCTTGATCTCGTCATCTTTCATCTCATTTTCATCGTATTTTGGCCAGCCTGCTTTAAATACAGTATCTACATGACCTAACTGTTCCCACATCTCTTCTGCGAAATGCGGTGCAAACGGGGAAAGAAGTACTGCGATCGTCTCCAGTGTCTCTTTATCGATTCCGCCTTCCTTCTTGGCAACTTCGATGAACTTGTTGTTATACTCCATAAATCCGGAAATAACTGTATTCAGGCTGAAGCTTTCCAGTCTTGTTGTGATATCATATACCATTCTGTGACGGAGCTTGATCATCTCTTTTGTCGGCTGAATGTCTTTCTCTTTGCTTTCCATTAACATATTCCACAGACGTTTCAGGAAACGGTTTACACCATCAATTCCACGGTCATCCCACTCAGCATCCAGCTCCGGTGGTCCTACAAAGAGTTCATACATTCTCAGGGAATCGCATCCGTAATCACGTACAAGATCATCCGGTGATACGACATTTCCCTTGGATTTACTCATCTTGATTCCGTTCTTTCCGGTGATCATTCCCTGATTGAACAGCTTGTGGAACGGCTCATCAAAATCAATCGCACCGATATCGTACAGGAATTTCGTGTAGAATCTTGAGTACAGAAGATGAAGTACTGCATGCTCTACACCACCGATATACATATCAACCGGAAGCATCTCGTCTGCTTTCTCTCTGGAAACCAGTGCCTCTGAATTATGGTTGTCTACATAACGCAGGAAATACCAGGATGATCCCGCCCACTGCGGCATGGTATTTGTCTCTCTCTTTGCATCACTTCCACATACCGGACACTTGCAGTTTACCCACTCGTCAATTGCAGCAAGCGGTGACTCACCTGTTCCTGTCGGCTCATAAGATTCTACCTCCGGCAGACGAAGCGGAAGTTCTTCTTCCGGTACCGGAACATTTCCACACTTCGGGCAGTGAACGATCGGGATCGGCTCACCCCAGTAACGCTGACGGGAGAATACCCAGTCACGCAGTTTGTAGTTGACTGTTGCACGTCCAATTCCCATTTTTTCAATAATATGTGGGGCTTCTTTCTTCAGGACAGAAGATTCCATACCATTCCAGTCACCGGAATTGATCATGGTTCCTGCAGCCTCTGTATAAGCTTCTGTCATATTCTCGATCTCTTTACCGTCTTTTGCAATAACCTGGATGATCGGGATATTGAACTTTGTTGCGAACTCAAAGTCACGGTCATCATGTGCCGGTACACACATGATCGCTCCTGTACCATAATCTGCCAGTACATAATCAGACAGCCAGATCGGAGTCTTTTTACCATTTAACGGGTTGATCGCATAACTTCCGGTGAAGACACCTGTCTTTTCTTTATCCTGCATACGGTCAACATTAGACTTCATAGAAGCATCATAAATATATTTCTCTACTGCTTCTTTTGTCTCCGGTGTTGCAAGGGAAGCTGCAAGTTCATGCTCCGGTGCAAGTACCATAAAAGTTGCTCCATGCAGTGTGTCCGGTCTTGTTGTATAAACCGTGATCTTCTCATCTCTTCCCTCTACCGGGAAATCTACCTCTGCACCGTAGGATTTACCAATCCAGTCAGCCTGCATCTTCTTAACCTTCTCCGGCCAGTCAAGCTTGTCAAGGTCATTCAACAGACGGTCTGCATACTTGGTAATACGGAGCATCCACTGACGAAGGTTCTTCTTTGTAACCTCTGCACCACAACGCTCGCATTTACCATTGACAACCTCTTCATTTGCAAGTCCTGTCTTACAGGAAGGACACCAGTTGATCGGAAATTCCTTTTCATATGCTAGACCCTCTTTGAACATCTTTACAAAGATCCACTGTGTCCATTTATAAAATTCAGGATCTGTTGTATTTACTTCCATATCCCAGTCATACAGTGCTGCAATATCATTGATCTGTCTCTTGATATTGGCAACATTGGCCGCTGTAGACTTAGCCGGGTGAACTCCCATTTTGATTGCATAGTTCTCTGCAGGAAGTCCGAATGCATCCCATCCCATCGGATGAACGATGTAGTAACCCTGCTGCAATTTATAACGACTCCACACATCAGAAATAACATACCCTCTCCAATGTCCTACATGCAGACCATTTCCTGACGGATACGGAAACATATCCAGGCAGTAATATTTCTGCTTTTTATTGCCATTCTCATCCACTCTTGGATTTACCGGCTTCTCTTCCCACTTTTCACGCCATTTTTTTTCAATCGATTTATGGTTGTATACAATCTTTGTACCCATGTACTTCTTCCTCTCTTTCATTATTACATACAGACAACCTGCCACCGGCAGTTTCTCCTGCATACTTTGGTATAAAGAAAGCCTTTTCTTCTCACAAAATCAAGAGACGAAAAGGCTTTAGTTCCGTGGTACCACTCTTATTCATCCGCCATCCGGCAGATGCACTCATCAGATTCTGTAACGGGAACTCCCGCTTCTGCCTGTCCTGGATCATCCCGGTTCAGCAGAAGAACTCCAAGGTCAGTTCAGAATCCATGATACTGCCTCTCACCACCCGGCAGCTCTCTGAAATCAGACGGATCTTCCTACTAGTCCTCTTCTTCGCTTTTGCAATATACTGATACTAGGGTGAAAAGGTATGAATCCATATGAGCCTGCTCATAAGTGGATAAAAGACCTTTGAACCCGTCCCAATCTGAGCATAAAATGGAATTGTAATCCTGAGATATGCGAATAGTGGGATGGATTATGGGAGTGCGTAGCACCGAACAATCCATAGGTATCAAAGTTAGCCAAAATTGGAGGCTTTCACCTCAACATGATTTATTATATGTAGTATGTTAAAATAAGTCAAGTCTTATTTTTTGCAACCTTTCTCTCTATTCCTGAGCCTCTTGATCAGACTTCCATAACACGCCGCCAGTACCTGCTGAAATAATGTACCGATCATTACCGGAAACATTACTTCTCCGGGAAAATAAGCTGCTGCGATCACCGCCCCCGCACTGATATTTCTCATTCCTGATCCATAGATCATAGAAATCCGGGTTTTCTCATCCTGCTTTAACAGAACAGAGATTCCCCATCCGATGGCATATCCTGCCGCTGCAAGGATCATGATACAGACTGCCACAAATACTCTCTGCAGGTTCATATGTCTTACATAAGGTGCTACTTTCGATGAATTACAGATCACACAGTATATCAGGCACAGCTTTGACCAGAATGCCAGCTTTCCCGGCCATTTTTCTTTCACTTTTCCACAACTGAACTGGTTTAAGCACATTGCCAGAAGTGCCGGCAGTGCGATCATAAAGACCAGATCTTTCATCATTTCTTCCGGATTCATCTTTACCCTGGCACCTACAAGAATCTTTAACGTCAGCGGAATGATCAATGGTGCAAGGACCGTATCAATTACCAACAGAGAGAGCGTAATGGAACTGTCCCCTTTATAGATTGACACCCACATCATTCCAACCACGGCAGCCGGTACAGAAAATTCAAGAACCATTCCTGTGATCAGCTCCCGATTTCCTGCAAAGAACATCTCTCCTACGCTCCATGCGGCACACGGCATGACCACATGCAGAACTGCCAGGATCAGCAGAAGCGGCAGCGGCTTTCTCAGGACTGCCCCGATATCCTTAAAAGAAGATTTCAACGCTCCCGTAAATGTCATAAATGCAAAGACAACCGGCACATAGGCAACACCCCTGCCGGCAATCTCCGGGAAAAGAACGCCCAGAAGAAGACAAGTTGGCGTCACAAAAGCGATCCATTTTTCAATCCATGCATTTGCTCTCTTTAATATCATCTTTCTGCCTTTCTTTTATCCTTCTTTTATTTTTTTACTTTTCTTCTATTTTTCAGTCAATTCCTCTTTTTATCGTTGGGTTCCACTCTGCAACACTTCCCTGTTCCAGACTTTTTTTTACATCAATCAGACGTTGGTTGGATGAGCCACGGAACAACAGCATGATATTCTTTTTTTCTTCCACAAAACGTCCGTCTACAAGAACATCCAGCAGTGCCAGCATCTCATCCGTCACTTCGCACCTTGCCCTGCTTTTTTTGCAGAGTTCCCGGTCAAAAAGATATCCCGTATAGCACCAGATTGTCTTCCCGGGGTAACGTTCTTTCACCTTTTTCAGAAACGGAACAAGCACTCTCTGATTCTGCGGTTCAAATGGCTCTCCTCCCAGCACTGACAGTCCGTTCACATACTCCGGTTCAAGTGCCTTCAGGATCTCCTCCTCTGTCTCCTGAGTAAATTCTTTCCCATAATCAAAATCCCACGTTGCCTCATTGAAGCAGCCTTTACAATGATGCGTACAGCCTGAAACAAAAAGAGAAACCCTGACACCTTCTCCATTGGCTATATCGCACTTCTTTATTTCTCCATACCTCATGTTCTTTCCTGCCTTTTATACGAGAAAATGTCCGGATCTGTCTGCACAGACCCGGACATCTCCCTTGTTCAACCTCAATACTTTTATCCTGCTTCTACAGATGAAGAACTCGCTCCTTGATTTCCTGGGTTCTTCCCTGATTCCAGAACTGAGTTCCGATATATCCGCAGGTACGTCTTGCAACATTCAGCGTATCCTGGTTCCGGTTGCCACAATGAGGACATTCCCACACGAGCTTTCCTTCCTCGTCTGTCACAACCTGGATCTCTCCATCAAATCCACACTCCTGACAATAATCACTCTTCGTATTCAATTCTGCATACATGATATTCTCATAAATAAACCGGATTACCTGAAGCACAGCCGGAATATTATCTTTCATATCCGGTACTTCCACATAACTGATTGCTCCGCCTGTTGAAAGAGCCTGGAACTGGGATTCAAACTTCAGTTTTGCAAAAGCGTCGATCTCTTCTCCGACAAATACATGATAACTGTTCGTAATATAACTCTTGTCCGTAATTCCCGGAATCACTCCAAATCTCTTCTGAAGACATTTTGCAAACTTGTAGGTCGTACTTTCAATCGGAGATCCGTAAATACTGAATGCAATGTTCGTCTCCTCTTTCCATTTATTACAAGCTTCATTCATATGCTTCATGACATCCAGTGCAAAAGGAGTTGCCTCAGGATCTGTATGAGACTTTCCTGTCATATACTTCACGCACTCATAAAGCCCTGCATATCCAAGCGAAATTGTTGAATATCCACCATACAAAAGCTTGTCGATCGGCTCACCTTTTTTCAGACGGGCCAAAGCTCCAAACTGCCACAGGATCGGGGCTGCATCGGAAAGCGTTCCCTTCAGACGGTTATGTCTGCACATCAACGCACGATAGCACAGCTCCAGCCGCTCATCAAAGATCTTCCAGAATTTATTCATATCGCCTCCGGAAGAAAGTGCTACATCCACCAGGTTGATCGTTACAACGCCCTGATTAAACCTGCCGTAGAACTGATAGTTTCCATTCTCATCCTTCCACGGACTTAAGCAGCTCCGGCATCCCATAACCGGGAAACAATTGCCTTCTTTTAATTCTTTCATCTTCTTCTCAGAAATATAATCCGGTACAAGACGCTTTGCAGTACACTTTGCAGCCAGCTCTGTCAGATAGAAATATTCACTTCCTTCTTCGATATTATCATCTTCAAGTACATAGATCAGCTTCGGGAATGCCGGAGTTACCCACACTCCTGCCTCATTCTTAACCCCCTGATAACGCTGACGCAGAGTCTCTTCTATGATCATCGCAAGATCCCGCTTTTCTGACTCACTCTTTGCCTCATTCAGATACATAAAGACTGTCAGGAACGGAGCCTGTCCGTTCGTCGTCATCAGAGTGATGACCTGATACTCAATCGTCTGAACTCCCTTCGTGATCTCTTTTTTCAGACGTCTCTCCACGATCTCATTCAGAATATCATCCGGGTACTCTGTTCCGACCAGCTTCATCTCTTCCAGCACTTCTGTCCGGATCTTATTCCTCGATACCTGGACAAACGGAGCAAGATGTGCCAGGGAAATGCTCTGTCCACCATACTGATTACTTGCAACCTGTGCAATGATCTGCGTCGCGATATTACATGCTGTAGAGAAACTGTGCGGCTTCTCGATCATCGTTCCGCTGATCACAGTTCCGTTCTGAAGCATATCTTCCAGATTGACCAGATCACAGTTATGCATATGCTGTGCATAGTAGTCTGAATCATGGAAATGGATGATTCCCTGTCTGTCGGCTTCCACGATATCCTCCGGCAACAGCATCCTGGTTGTCAGGTCACGGCTCACCTCACCTGCCATATAATCCCTCTGCACACTGTTCACTGCAGGGTTCTTATTGGAATTTTCCTGCTTTACATCCTCATTATTATACTCGATCAAAGAAAGGATCCTGTTATCCGTCGTATTGGCTTTACGGACAAGAGATCTCTTATAACGGTATCTGACATAGCTCTTTGCCAGTTCAAAAGCTCCTGTCGCCATGATCTGGTTCTCTACCATATCCTGGATCTCTTCTACCGATACTGCACGGTTCAGCTTATTGCATTTAAATTCAACATACTCGGCAATATCCTCAATCTGACCATCACTTAAGCTTCTCTCTTCCGAATTTATATCTGCCTTTTTTACAGCCTTAATGATCTTATTTATATCGAATACTTCCTCTGACCCGTTCCTTTTGATAATCTTCATCCCACCAGTCTCCTCACTTTCAAGATATTGTCTGAAATCTATTCTAATACAAAATATAGTATAATGCAATGGGAAAAACACACGATAGTGTATTTTCGGAATATCCTCTGTTTCCCATGATAATTATCAGTCTTCTTAAAAGTCAACCATTTTTTCATATTTTACAAAAAAAGCAGCCTGTCCCCGTCTTTTCAACGGGTCAGACTGCATTCTTCTTAAAATTGCTCAGGGGGTATATCTCATTATTTTTTAAACTGTCTGATAATTCAGACTGTATGTCTATTTAAGACTCTGATCATTAATAAGATCCTTTATGCTTTGCATGAAATTCTTTCGTTTCCTTTACAACCACACCACTTAATGCAAGCAATGCGATCAGGTTCGGAAATGCCATCAATGCATTAAAGATATCTGCGATATTCCATACTGCAGCAACTGTCATATATGGTCCGATAAATACTGCCAGAATATACAGCCAGCGGTATCCTTTTACCACTGCTTTATTGCGGTTGAACAGATATTCCACACACCGCTCTCCATAATAATCCCATCCGAGGATCGTTGTAAATGCAAAGAATACCAGACATAACATCAGTGAAAAAGTAGCAATGAATCCCGGGAACGGCAGTCCCTTCTGGAATGCATCCATTGTAATTGCAACACCTTCCAGCTTTGGATCAAGCCATGATCCTGCGATTACGATAGAAAGTCCTGTCATCGTACAGATTACAATCGTATCAATAAATGTTCCCGTCATTGAAACGAGTCCCTGACGAACCGGATCTTTTGTTCTTGCTGCTGCGGCTGCGATCGGGGCACTACCAAGACCGGATTCATTGGAAAAGATTCCTCTTGCCACACCTTTCTGCATGGCTACGATCATACTTCCCATAACTCCGCCTGCCAACGCACTTCCGTTAAATGCACTGCTGATAATTTCAGCAAATGCTCCCGGCACTGCCTTGATATTTGTAAATACAATAATCAGACAGAGTACCACATATAAAACCGCCATAAACGGTACTACAACTTCCGAAACTTTTGAAATTCTCTTAATACCACCAATAACAACCAGTCCTACAAAAACTGTCAGCAGGATTCCTGCGATCACAGTTGCGATGGAATAATCATTTCCCAATACAGTTACCGTATGTGCCATATCCGGATCAAAGAAATTCTTTACCGCTGATGCAATACTGTTCACCTGGGTAAATGTTCCGATTCCGAACAGACCTACACCTGCTCCGAAAAATGCAAAGATCTTGGCAAGCCATTTCCATTTCTTTCCCATTCCATTTTCAATATAATAGAAAGGTCCACCCAGAACATGACCGTCTTGATCGATCGTGCGGTATTTGATTGCAAGAAGACCTTCTGAATACTTTGTCGCCATTCCGAAAAATGCGGCAACAACCATCCAGAATAATGCTCCCGGGCCACCTGCTGCGATCGCAGTCGCAACACCTGCGATATTTCCCGTTCCGATGGTCGCAGACAATGCAGTACAAAGTGCTCCAAAACTGGTCACTTCTCCATGTCCGTCTTCTTCATCCTGAAACATAAATTTGAAAGCTTTTCCGAGATGCCGGACCTGAACTCCGCCAAGCCTGACTGTTAATAAGATACCTGTTACCATGATGAGGCAGATCAATGGCAGACCCCACACGGCATCATCAATTACTTTGATGAGTTCGTTGATTTGTGCAAACATTCCTTTATTCCTCCATCCTTTTGCCTGAGAGACTCGCAGTTCCTGCCCTCCCGCCCCTGCCGGGAACTTCTTTTTTCAAAGTAGCAGCACTGCTTACACCTTCGGCGCTCTTTTTAAAGAGACTCTCCTGAGTATTTCTCTTTTGTGCTTTAGCACAACAAAGTACAGTTTAGCACGATATTCTGACTATTGCAATATTTTCAGAATATCTTTGGACATTTTTCTTATAATTCTTTCTAATCGTCACTCATCAGTTTCATTTCACTGTATTTTTATCCCAGTGCCACATCCAGGATCATCATCAGGACAAATCCGGCTGCCACCCCGATCGTACTGATATTGGAGTGTTCCCCCGACTGTGCTTCTGGAATCAGTTCTTCTACCACAACATAGATCATCGCCCCTGCTGCAAATGACAGCAGATAGGGAAGAAGCGGTACAACCAGCCCCGTCAGCAAAATCGTCAAAAATGCTCCGACCGGTTCCACGATCCCGGAAAGTGTCCCGTATACAAATGCTCTGGTTTTTGAGATTTCCTGACTTTGCAGTGGCATGGAAATGATTGCCCCTTCCGGAAAATTCTGAATTGCAATACCGATCGCCAGGGCAAATGCTCCCGTCATCGACATCGTTGTATTTTCCGTCAGAACTCCTGCAAAAGTCACTCCGACCGCCATTCCCTCGGGAATATTATGCAACGTGACGGCAAGGACAAGCATGGTCGTTTTTTTTAGATGAGATGGGATTCCTTCCGGCTCATCTTCTGTAAAATGTAGATGCGGTGTGATGGTATCCAGGAGCAGCAAAAATCCCATCCCCAGAAGGAACCCCACTGATGCCGGAATCCACGCAATCGTCTTCTCCTGCTCTGCCATCTCGATCGCCGGAATCAGAAGCGACCATACTGATGCCGCGATCATAACTCCTGATGCAAATCCAAGCAACAGTTTCTGCACTTTTTCATTCATCTCTTTCCGCATAAAAAATACCATCGCCGAGCCTAATGTCGTCCCGGCAAATGGTATTAAAATTCCCGCTAAAATCATTCGATTCATCTTCTCATTCTCCCTTCATTAACAGACCTTTTCTAATAATTAGATGTCGGGGGCAAAAGCCCCCCCGACTTTGATGCCTACGGATTGCTCCGTGCTACGCACTCCCACAATCCTACCCATAATTATACTATGCAGCAGGGAGAATTTTGACTTTCTGCTTTGTTTTACGCTTTCTGTGCAAGCTCCTGACCTGCCGCTTTCAGTTCCTCCAGCATGTCATCTTCCGGTGCATCATTTGTGATAATGCCTTCCTCACGCAGTAATACTGCTCCGGCATTTTTCATGCGTTCTGCCCAGTCACGCATCCATTCTCCATCGCCCCAGCCATAAGAACCGAACAAGAGGATTGTCTTTCCTGATACCAGTGACTCGATCTCCTCAATAAACGGCTCCATCTCAGCTTCTTCCAACTGCTCTGAACCCATGGACGGGCAGCCCAGTGCGAATGCATTTCCTGCTGCAACCGTTGCTGCATCAGCATTTCCAACTTCCAGAAGTTCTGCCTCCTGACCTGCTGCTTTGATTCCCTCAGCCACTGCTTCAGCCATAGCCTGGGTATTTCCTGTTCCGCTCCAATATACAACTGATATACTCATCTTATCTTCCTCCATCTTTCTTTTTCATCGAAATCTCCCGGATACTTTTCCCTGTCAGATATTCCTGGACCGCACATTCTTTCGCACGGTCGTATTCCTTGAAGATCATTCTTGCCTGCGACAGGTTACTGTATACCTTCCAATATCCGATCATCAGATATTTTCTGCCCTCATTTTCAATGAAGCCTCGGATATCTGCTACCGGATATCCGAGAAACATCCCAATCTCATGAGGGAATCCCATTCCTTTTTCTGAAAAATCTTTCACTCTCTGTGAAAGCCGCTCCAGCATTTTTTCTGCCGGCTCTTTCTTATATCCATATTCCTGTGCAAGCTGACTGACATCTGCTTTCTTTAAATACTGTTCCAGTTCGTCAGGTCGATAAAAAAGGACAAGGCATTTTCCTTGCGAACAGGACAGGCAGTGATATTTTACATCTGTCCCCATCAGTATCTCCGGTAATCCCGGACGGAGTCTTGCATCCATAGAAATAAGGCAGGAAATTTTTATTCCCTTCAGCACCGGGGCACACTGCAATGCGACCTGAAATCCAAGCCTTACAAGCCGGTCTTCATTTTTCAGATAGTAGGATATTACTTCGGTTGGCATGATTCCTCCTTGGTTTTGAGAATGATTTTCAATCAATGTTATGATATCATACTTGAGAATGATTTTCAATATATATTTTGAGAACTTTTCTCATTTGTTTATAGTCATTCCGCATAATTTTTTTTAAATTTTTATCTCTTTTTTAGTTGTTACTCACATATCTTTAGTGTATAATAGGCTTATAAATATTTGAGCGATCATACAGTCTCAAAAATACTTACTTACATAAAGGAGAGAGTCGCCATGGTAAATTTAATAACAGGCCCGAGAGGCAGCGGAAAAACCCAGCAAATGATCGACCTTGCAAATGAAAAGGTAAAGACATCCAGCGGTAATGTCGTATTCATCAAAAGAAGTCATAAAGATACTTATTCAGTAGACTTTAATATTCGTGTCATCCGTATGGCAGATTATCCTGATATCCTTACCCTTGAAGAATTCGTCGGTTTTCTCTATGGTATGGCTGCAGGCAATCATGATATTCAGGCAGTATTCATTGACAGCATTTTAAAGCAGGCCAATATTACTTTGGAAAGTCTTCCGTCTTTCATCCAGAAGCTGATTAAGATTTCTTCTGAGAATAATATTGATTTCTATCTCAGCGTCAGTGCGGATAAGAACGAAATCCCGGATATTGATTCTCTGGAATGTACCGTTCTCTGATATCCTGATTCAACTAAAAAGTCCTGTCGGATCTTTTTGTTGTATATGGCAACTGAAAAGTCCATCGGAATCTCTCTTTTATAAGATACTCCGATGGACTTTTTTTATTCGCCGTCTTCTGTTAAATTCTGTTCTCGCTGACTATTTTGGATCCCCGGTCAGAGAAAGAACCGTATTTGCCTTTTCCCCTTCCTTATATTCAACCGTCACTTCATCGCCTACATTGTAGCGGATAATGTCAATAAAATCCACAACCGATACATCAAAAATCTCATTCGATCCTTCCAGCATCAGATAATAATGAGAATTTCCGTCTACAACTCCCTGTGCGATCTTAGTGATCTTTCCTTTGATGGATTCTACGGTACGGGTATCCTTTGCTTCCGTTTTGATTCCATTTTTATACATCAGATTTGTATAGGATTCTTCACACTCGCTGACTGTATCCCCGATCGCTACAATCTGATATTTCTGCACATTGACCATGGCATATTTCTTTACCAGTCCTGCATCATCCTTCAATGCAATGAAGTAGGTCGGTTCTCCCGAAAGGTTCAGCAACAGTGGAAATGTCGCACTGTATTTCAAATTCTGTACCTGTCCCTCTGCAGATGACATCGCTGAAGTCTCTGTTGCACCTTCGATCTCATAAAATTTCGTCTCCATTGTCCGCTGATTCATCAGGACGAAACCGACATTTGACTGATCCCCGGTAATGGAAGTTACTCCCGTATAAACCCACACATCATCATCAACTGCAAGATAATTATATCCATCTGTTGTCTCAAGACAGTCCTTCTGCCCCAGTACACTGTTCAGGAATCCATGCCTCAAAGTACCATAATAATCATACAGCGAAATCAGAAGATCTGCAGAATATGCACGGTCGATCCACTGCGGTACATCCTCAATTTTATAATCTTCCATTTCCCCGGTAATGGCATTACATAATATAACACGTTCCACCGTAGCTCCGCCAAATAATCCGATGTTGTATTTTCTCACCGGACAGATCCAGTACGGAACTCCTTCTTCATCCACTTCAAAGCTCAGTTCATTAAAAATATAGGTCGGATAAGCGAATCTCAGATGCCGGTAAATATTCCGGTTGAAATGATCGCTGGTTGTATACTTCATTCCTTCTTTCAGTTTTACCAGCTCGGTATTCTGTGTTGCCATGTCAATCTTGATATATGCCGGGATTCCTTCTTTCCGGTTGGTAAACCACTTGATCAGATCTGCATATTTCAGAGGTGACACTCTCACCGGACGATCCTGATAGTTAATCTGTGAATACAGTTCATCCACTTCAAACTGAGATACCATATCCACCATACTTCCCATTTTCCGGTTTCCAAGGATCTCTGCTGAATCCTTATCCAGAAGAGGAATCTGGTCAAAAGACAATTCCTCAATATCTTTTGAAAATTCTCCGTTCTCCACAGCCATCAGCTTCTGATATTTTCCGGCATTCACAATCGGTGAAGACAGCAATGCTCCCACAGCCCATATGCCGATCACGATCAGGATCAGACTTAAGAATATTCTCATCCCTTTAGATTTTCTGATCTTATCCGGCTTTACTTTTGCAATTTTTCCATAAATTCCTGCTGCCAGTACCAGTAGGACAATCAGTAAGATCCAGAATTCCATTGAATGGATATTAAAAGCTGGAAGTGCCGCGTAATAATAAATTCCAAACACTGCCAGCACGCCGATCACACCAAGGATCTTTCCTTTTACTTTTTTCATAGTTTCTTTTTCCCTTTCCTTATAAAATCAATGCGGGATAAGCTGTCACCGACAAAATTTCCCGCATTCAAATTCATTAAAATCTTCTTCTCCACAAATCTGGTGAGAACAGTAACAGATATGGGAATATCTCCAGTCTTCCTGCCAGCATATCAAAACAGAAGACCAGCTTTGATAAAACTGAAAATTTATGGAAATTCATAACCGGTCCTACCTGTGAAATTCCCGGTCCTACATTACTCAGCGTTGTCAGAACTCCGCTGAATGAAGTTGCAAAATCAAAATTATCAATGGATACAAGCAGCGTTGATACAACCAGGATCAACACATAACACGCCAGATAAATATTTACATTTCTCAGCGTATCCTGACCGATCTTCCTTCCATTGACCCGGATCACTGTCACCGCATTCGGATGCAGGATTTTCCGTACTTCCTGACGGACAGACTTCCACAGGATAATCAGACGACTCACCTTGATCCCGCCCCCGGTAGAACTTGCACATGCTCCCACGAACATGAGCGACATCAGGATCATCTTCGACAGTTCCGGCCAGCGATCATAATCCGCAGTACAGAATCCGGTTGTCGTGATCACCGATGCCACCTGGAACGACGCATACCGGAATGCCCGGAAAATATTACCGTAAATATGGAGGATATTTCCGGTAATTGCAGCCATTGATGCACCAATGATGCCAAGATAAACCCACAATTCTTCATTTTTCAGTGCCGTCTTCCATTCTTTTAACAGGAACAGGAAATACAGATTGAAATTAATTCCAAATAAAATCATAAAGACTGTAATCACACCATCAATATATGCACTGTCAAAAAATCCTACACTTGCATTTTTATTTGAAAATCCACCGGTTCCTGCGGTACTGAACGCATGAAGCAACGCATCAAAAAAGCTCATGCCACCGGCCATCAAAAAGACAGTCTCCACTGCCGTCAGTGCAAAATACATTCCATACAGGATCTTTGCTGTACGTCTTGCCTTCGGAACAAGCTTATCTGCCTCCGGCCCCGGCACTTCCGCACGCATCAGCGGCATGGCATTATCATCGTCCAGAGAGGTGATCATCATAACAAAGACCAGCACTCCCATTCCACCGATCCAGTGCGTAAAACTTCTCCAGAACGCAATTCCTTTCGGAAGAATCTCAATCTCTGTCAAAATCGTCGATCCGGTTGTCGTAAATCCCGACACAGTCTCAAAAAATGCATCAATATAATGTGGGATACTGCCACTGATCACAAAAGGCAATGCTCCAAATGCTGACCATAACAGCCACGCAAGTCCTACGATCGCAAATCCCTCTTTACTGTAGATCCGCTTTGACTTTGGTTCTTTTCTTCCCAGTACAAAATAGATCAGGATCAGGACTGCCGATACGATCAGAAAAGAAAATCCACTTTTCTCCTGATAGAGAAGGGACACAAATGCCGGGATCAAAAGGACAATCCCCTCAACTCCCATCATTTTCCCCAAAATGTAAAAAATCATTCTTTTATTCATCGCACTGCACCTATATCATTATATCCCTGATATCTTCAATGTGCTTCTCCATCGTAATAACAACCACACTGTCACCGACTTCAATACAGTCTTCTCCACTCGGCAGAATGATCTGCCTTTTTCGTCCGATACATACGATCAGATTATTCGGCTTAAGTGCCAGATCCTTCAGAGGGATTCCTGTATATTCTGTTGCAGATTTTATTATAAATTCTAAAGCCTCTACCTTATCATCTACCAGTTGATACATCGTCTCAATATTGGCACTTGCCTGGGAATTTTTTCTTGCCCGCACATAGCTCATGATTGCATCCGCAGTTGCCGTCTTGACAGATACAATACTGTCAATTCCAAATTCTTCTACCATTCTCGCACGACGGTCTTCATTGACTTTTGCAACGATCTTGTCCACATTCTGGCTCTTTGCATACAGGGACAGGATGATATTTTCCTCATCCATCCCGGTCAGGGCAACAAAAGCATCTGCCTCCTCCACCCCTTCTTCCACAAGAAGATCATGGTCTGTTGCATCCCCATTGATGATGGTTGCCTTTGGAAGCAGTTCGCACAACTCCTCACAGCGTCTCGCATTTTCTTCAATGATCTTTACCTGCATTCCGAGAGTGGAAAGCTGGGCTGCCAGATAATATCCGACCCTTCCTCCGCCACAGATGATCACTTTCTTTATCTTCTCTCTTCTCTTACCGTTGGCTTTGAAAAACCGCTCCAGATCTTTATGAGATGCTGCAATATGGAGACGATCTCCTGCTTTCAGGACATATTCTCCATCAGGAATCCTCACATCTTCTCCACGCTCCACTGCACAGACAAGCAGCCGGATCTGAAACTTTCTATACATATCAGATAACCGCATTCCTTCCAGAACTCCGTTTGCACTGACCGGAAGTTCCAGCAGTTCCATTCTCCCCTTAACAAATGTCTCGATCTGACTTGCATCCGGGAAGATCAGAAGCCGGCTGATCTCATCAGCTACGATCAGCTCCGGATTCACTGCCATGCTAAGATGAAGATCTTCCTTTAAGAGTCCGATCTGACGATAATAAATCGGGTTACGGACACGGGCGATCGTATGTCTTGCTCCAAGCTTCCTTGCGATCAGACAACTGAGCATATTGCACTCGTCCTCCGAAGTACATGCGATAGCCAGATCCGCATGGGCGATATCTGCCTGCTTTAAAACTTCTGCGTCCGCACCATTTCCCGCCACGCACGCAATATCCAGATGATCTGTTGCAAATCTCAGCTTCTTCTCATCACTGTCAATCAATACAACATCATATTTTTCGGTGGAAAGCTGCCGGGCAAGCTTATACCCTACTTTTCCGTCACCGATAATAATAATCTTCATTTCTTTTTCCTCGATATTGTCTCATTTTTCCTGCCTGCTACACATCTCCCGTGCAGTAAACAGAGCAATTATAGCACCTTTATATTGAAAGTACAACAAAATTGGCAGTTTCTTAACCTGAAAAGGAAGTATGCCCGTTCAGACACACTCCCTTTTCTTTCACCATCTCATCATCCCCTCAAAAGATCCGTTCTATTCTTCTGCTGCCCTTGCTGCAATCTCCTTCTCCTGGACATCGGACGAAGCCTGCTCATATCTTGCAAAAGTATATGCATAAGTTCCTCTTCCACCTGTCATGGAACGAAGTGTCGTACAATAACCAAATAATCCTGTCATCGGGATATCCGCCTCGATCACCTGCTTACCGCCCGCAACCGGAGTCATTCCCAGCACACGTCCGCGTCTCTTGTTCAGATCTCCCATGACATCTCCCGTATAATCATCCGGCACTGTCACTTTCAGAGATACGATTGGCTCAAGCAGAACCGGTGAAGCCTCCATAAATCCTTTCTTAAATGCTTGGATCGTTGCCGTCTTGAATGCCATCTCCGAGGAATCTACCGGATGGTAAGATCCATCATAAAGCGTTGCCTTCACACCCACAACCGGATAGCCTGCCAGTGGTCCTTTTACAACAGATTCCTGAAGGCCTTTTTCCACTGCAGGGAAATAATTCTTCGGAACCGCTCCTCCTACCACACACTCTTCAAATACAAATGGAGTTTCCAGATCTCCTGAAGGCTCAAATTTCATCTTAACATGACCGTACTGTCCATGACCTCCGCTCTGCTTTTTATATTTGGAATCCACATCTGAATTTTTGCGGATCGTCTCTCTGAAAGCAACCTTCGGAGTCTCCAGTGTGATCTCCACCTTATATCTTGATGCAAGCTTACTTGCCACAATCTCCAGATGCTGTTCGCCCATACCATACAGAAGTGATTGCCTGTTCTCGCTGTCGTTCACTGTCCTTAAGGTAACATCCTCTGCTGTCATCCTTGCAAGAGCCTGAGATACTTTATCCTCATCGCCTTTATTCTTTACACGATACTTCATATATGTATATGGCACAGAGAAATCTGTCCTTGCATACGATACCGGATTATTCTTCACTGATAAGGTATCTCCGGTTCTTGTATTCGTAAGCTTTGCGATCGCCCCGATATCTCCTGCAAAAAGTTCTGATACTTCCGATGGCTTATTTCCGCACAGAGTATATAATTTCCCCGGCTTCTCTTCTGCATCCGTATCAGCATTATAAAGAACGTCATCCCCTTTGAGTACTCCTGAGCATACTTTTACGAAAGAGTATTTTCCGATAAACGGATCCACCATCGTCTTAAATACATAAGCCGTCTTTGATTTTGCGAAATCATAATTTGCTTCAAAGATCTCATTCGTTCTGCGGTTGATTCCCACGCAGCTTCTCTTATCCGGGCTTGGGAAGAAACGTACAATATCTGACAGCAGGTTCGCAACTCCCTGTGCCTGGAGATTTGATCCCATAGCTACCGGTACGATATCTCCATCCATTACCTCTGTACGCATCGCTGCACGGATCTCTTCTACGGAAAATTCATCTCCATTAAAATAACGCTCCATAAACTCTTCACTTGTCTCGGCAACAGCCTCCATCAGAGAATCTCTGAGAATCTCCAGGTTCGGTTTACAGTAATCCGGAATCTCACATTCTTCCCGCTGTCCCAGACCGGTATAACGTCTTCCTGCATTCTTAATGATATTGATATATCCGACCAGTTTTTCATTCTCACGGATCGGCTGGAAATGTGGTGCGATCTTCTTTCCGTACTTTTCTGTCAGATCTGCCACTACCTGACGGAAACTTGCATCATCCACATCCATCTCCGTTACATAGATCATCCTTGGAAGATTGTATTTATCACAGAGTTCCCATGCTTTTTCCGTTCCTACCTGAACTCCTGCCTTTCCTGATACAACGATGACTGCTGCATCTGCCGCACTGACCGCTTCTTCCACTTCACCTACAAAATCAAAATATCCCGGCGTATCAAGAATATTGATCTTTGCTTTCTCCCACTCAATCGGTATAAGGCTTGTGCCGATCGAGAAACCACGCTTCTGTTCCTCTTTATCAAAATCGCTTACAGTATTGGAATCTGCGATCTTACCCATACGGTTCGTTGCACCTGATACATACAGCATCGCCTCGACAAGACTTGTCTTGCCACTTCCGCCATGTCCAAGTAATACTACATTTCTTATTTCGTCTGTTCTGTAAACCTTCATGCTGCTGCCTCCTTGTAATGTGGTTATTCTGTATATCCTTTTTTCAACCGGATATACAAGCCATGGGTAAATTATACTAAAATATCATTATAATTACAACTATTTTATTTAATTTTCACATATTCCATATTTTTGTCATAATCAAAACTTATTTCTGGTTTTCCGGTCTTTTCTCTGCGGCAAGAATAATTTACTTTTATACTTTGACGTGTTAAAATAAGTATATTGATGCGTCATTTTCTATTGCATCAACTATGATTTACAGAAAGGACTATCTATTATGACTTCAAAAAAAATCGGATTTATCGGACTCGGACTAATCGGCGGATCGATTGCAAAAGCAATCCGCCAGTATTATCCTGAGTATGATATTATTGCTTTTGATAAAAATAAAGAATCTCTGGCACTTGCAGTACAGGAGGGAACGATCCATACTGCCTGCTCATCAATCGATGATAATTTCCGTGGCTGCACTTATATTTTCTTATGTGCACCCGTCAATTACAATGCTGCCTACCTCTCCCAGTTGAAAAGTCTGATCGACAGTGACTGTATTTTAACTGATGTCGGAAGTGTAAAGACATCCATCCACAAAGAAGTTATCCGCCTCGGTATGGAAGAATCTTTCATTGGCGGACACCCGATGGCAGGTTCTGAAAAGAGCGGATTTATGAATTCAAAAGCTCATCTCATTGAAAATGCATATTATATTCTTACACCTACTGCAAAAGTAGCCAAAGAAAAGGTCAGTGCTTATAAAGAGTTTGTGACCTCCCTGAAGGCACTCCCGGTCATTCTTGATTATAATGAGCATGATATTATTACCGGAACGATCAGTCATCTGCCGCATATTATTGCATCAACACTTGTGAATTTTGTCCATGATACCGATACAGCGGACGGACTGATGAAGGCACTCGCTGCCGGTGGATTCAAAGATATTACCCGTATCGCTTCTTCCTCACCGGTGATGTGGCAGCAGATCTGCCTGAAGAACGGGGAGAATATTTCCCACATTCTCGGTCATTATATTGAAGCCCTCACGCAGGCAAAGGAGCAGATTGATGCTGAAAATGAGACTGCGTTATATTCTATGTTCGAGGATTCAAGGGATTACCGCAACTCCATGCCGAACAGTTCCGCAGGGCCGATCAAAAAGCAGTTCGCACTGTATTGTGATATCATTGATGAGGCAGGAGGAATCGCTACGATTGCCACAATCCTTGCCAGCAATCATATCAGTATTAAAAATATTGGGATCATCCACAACCGTGAATTTGAAGAAGGGGTTCTCCGGATTGAATTTTATGATGAAGATTCTGCCGCCAACGCCTCAAAGTTACTTCAGAAATACCGCTATGTGATTTATGAAGTCTGAGTAGATCCCGTCAGATCATCTATACCAAAATATTACAGAAAGAGGATTTTTATTATGGAATTATGCAGTATGAGCGGATTAAAAGGAAAGGTTACGATACCGGGAGATAAATCGATTTCCCACCGTTGCGTGATGTTTGGTTCGATTGCCAACGGTACAACGGAAATTCACAACTTTCTCTCCGGTGCGGACTGTCTTGCTACCATCCGTTGTTTTTCAACCCTTGGAATTAAGATTGAAACAGATCTCTCCCAGTCAAAAGTGATCGTCCACGGAAAAGGACTTCACGGACTGAATGCCCCGTCTTCCATTCTGGATGTCGGAAACAGTGGAACAACTACAAGACTGATTTCCGGTATCCTTGCCGGACAGCCTTTTAACTCTGAACTTTCCGGGGACGAATCTTTAAATTCCCGTCCGATGAAGCGGATCATTGAACCACTGACCTCCATGGGAGCCAACATCGCCAGTGTGCTTCAGAATGGCTGTGCACCGTTGTATATCACTCCGGCACAGCTCCACGGAATCCACTATGATTCCCCGGTTGCCAGTGCCCAGGTCAAATCCTGTCTGCTTCTTGCCGGACTCTATGCTGACGGAGAAACTTCTGTCACAGAGCCAAGTCTTTCCCGAAACCATACCGAACTGATGCTCCGGGAATTTGGTGCTGACATCCGCTCTACTTATGAGATCGGAAGTACAAAGGCAACCGCCTCCATCCGTCCATGTACGGATCTGTACGGACAGAAGATCACCGTTCCGGGAGATATTTCTTCTGCTGCATACTTTATTGCGGCCGGACTCATCGTACCGGATTCAGAAATCCTGATTGAAAATACAGGCATCAATCCGACCCGTGCCGGAATCCTGAAAGTATGCGAAGACATGGGTGGTGATATCACTTTATTAAATGAAAGAACCGAAGGGGGAGAAAAGATCGCTGATATCCTCGTCCGCACCAGTAAACTCCACGGAACAACGATTGAAGGGGACATCATCCCGACACTCATTGATGAGATTCCTGTCATTGCAGTCATGGCAGCCGTAGCAGAAGGAACGACGGTCATCAAAGATGCAGCAGAACTGAAAGTCAAAGAGACCGACCGCATCGAAACCGTAACAGACAACCTGAAAGCAATGGGAGCTGATGTCACTCCGACAGATGACGGAATGATCATCCACGGCGGAAATCCTCTCCACGGAACTTCCATCCATACGCTGCTGGATCACCGGATTGCCATGGCCTTCAGTATCGCAGCTCTGGTTGCCGAGGGCAATACAAAGATTCTTGACAGTAAGTGCGTAGATGTATCTTATCCGACTTTCTATGATACGTTTGAAGCCCTGCTTTAGTCTGCACATGGCAACGAACCGGAGGCTTATTCCTGTATAAGACAAGGCCCTGACACCTGCATCAGTCTCTTTCATTCCGTTCTGTGGGATTGAAAGACAAAGAGGATGTATCCCCGCCATTCCGGGGATACATCCTCTTTTTGATTTTCTTCTTCCCGATTCTTTTTACAGGAAGATATACTTCAGAATAAAGAGTACAGCAAGTACATACATCAGAACACTTACTTTTTTCTCTTTTGCCTTTCCAGTAATCAGATTGAATGCAACATAAGCAATAATTCCCATGGAAATACCCTCTGAAATGCTGTAGAAGAACGGCATTGCAATGATACAGATATAGCACGGGATTGCTTCTGACATATCACTGAAATCAATGTTCATTACATTCGTAAGCATATACAGACCCACAATGATCAGTGCCGGTGCTGTTGCAAAAGAAGGAATTGCAAGGAAGATTGGTGACAGGAACAGTGACAGTCCGAAAAGGATTGCTGTTGTCACAGATGTAAGACCGGTTCTTCCTCCTTCTGATACTCCTGATGCACTTTCTACGAATGTTGTCGTTGTAGATGTTCCGAGAACTGCTCCTGCAGTTGTTGCGATCGCATCTGCAAGAAGTGCTCCTTTGATCCGCGGAAGCTTTCCATCCTTATCCAGCATATCTGCCTTAGAAGAAACTCCAACCAGCGTACCGATCGTATCAAAGAGATCTACAAACAAGAATGCAAATAAGATTACGATGAAATCCAGTGAAAAGATTCCCTTAAAATCAAGCTTGCAGAAGATCGGTGACAGGCTTGGGATTGCCAGACCATTGCTGAAATCAGGGAGCAGGCTGTAGCAGCCAACCTCTGCATTCGGAACATACAGTCCCGCAAACTGGCAGATAATACCAAGTCCCCAGGTAATCAGGATACCCCAGAGAATATTTCCTTTTACATTCTTAATAACCAGGATTCCTGTAATGATCACTCCGATAATTGCAAGAAGTACCGTAATTCCGACATCACTGAAAGCAGCCTCTACTCCATTCACCTGATTATATCCATCCAGTGAAAAAAGCTCGATCAATGTAGATCCACCGATCACAATATGAGCATTCTGCATACCAACGAAAGCGATGAAAAGTCCGATACCTACACTGACTGCTGACTTCAGGTTTCTCGGAATCGCATTGAAAATTGCTTCACGTACATTTGTCATGGAAAGTACGATAAAGATGATTCCTTCTGCAAATACGGCAGTCAGGGCATATTGCCAGCTATAGCCCATTCCGATAACGACCGTATAGGCAAAATATGCATTCAGTCCCATTCCAGGTGCAAGTGCGAACGGATAATTCGCCAATACTGCCATCAGAAGTGTTCCGACAAAAGCAGCCAGTGCCGTTGCTGTAAAGACTGCTCCTGAATCCATTCCTGCTGCGGAAAGAATACTTGGATTGACTGCCAGGATGTACGCCATCGTCATAAATGTAGTAACACCGGCAAGTACTTCCGTTTTCACGTCCGTCTTGTTCTCAGACAGTTTAAATAATTTTTCTAACATTTTGTTCCCCTTTCATTCCATTTTTGGTGCTTGTCTACTCTGTTAGAAGACAACAGAATCATCATACCATATCCGCTCTGAAAAAACAGTTTATTTTTTCTAATAACCGTTTATTATCATCTCGGTCATCACGCATCAGCGGTTTCCTGACCGGCATTCTCCAGTTCTCCCAGCATCTCCCGCACCGTCTTTCCTGTGACCGGATGCCGTTTATAGGGAGCGATTTCTTCCAGCGGCTTCAGTACAAAGCTTCTCTTATGCATCTCAATATGCGGAATACACAGATCGTCCTCCTCGCAGATCAGATCATCATAAAAAATAATATCCAGATCCAGTGTCCTTGGTCCCCAGTGTATGATCCGTTCTCTTCCGGCTTCCTGTTCAATCCGGTTCAGCTCCCGCAGCAGCTCTTCCGGATATAAAAGTGTCTGCAGCTTCAGACAGCCATTCAGAAAATCCGGCTGATCTGTCACTCCGTAAGGTGCCGTCACAAGAAAAGAAGAAACTTTTTCCACCCGGCTCGTCGGCAAATGATCCAGCTTGTCAATGGCTTCTTTCAGATAAGCTTCACTGTCCCCGATATTGGATCCAAGTGCAATATATGCCGTATGCCATTCTCTTTCAATCTCCACGCTGACCGTCTCTAGCGGCAGACCGACCGGTGCCCAGGGTTTTTTGATCTCCAGCCGGATCTTCTGAAGCCCTTTTGTCTGTAAAAGCAGTTCTTCTGCAAGACTCTCTGCCACCTTCTCCAGTAATTGAAAAGTATGTTCTTTCAGATAGCGGTCTATAAAAGCACTGACTTCTCCATAATGGATCGAAGCAGTCAGTTCATCTGTCTGTCCCGCCTTTCTTGTATCGGTATACAACACCGCACTGACGACAAATTTCTGTCCCAGTACATTTTCTTCCGGAAATATACCATGATTGGCAAACACCTCCAGGTTTTGTATTTTTATCTTATCTGCTTTCATAGTTACATCCTCATCAGAGCTTTCGTCATTTTGATCGCACGCAGATTTTTTTCCACATCATGAACCCGTACAAACGCACTGCCCTTCTGCACACCATAAACTGTTGTCACCATCGTTCCCTCTTCTCTCTGATCTACCGGAAGATCCAGCGTCAGACCGATCACCGACTTTCTTGAAGTACCAAGAAGAACCGGATATCCCAGTTCCTGAAGGATTTCAAGATGTGCAATGATCTCCAGGTTCATCTCATACGTCTTCCCAAATCCGACACCCGGATCTAAAATGATCTTTTCATCTGCGATTCCGGCCTCCTTTGCAAGACGGACACATTCTTTCATATCTTCTATAAAATCTTTTTGAAACTCTTCATACTCGGCCTTTTCACGGTTGTGCATCAGACAGCAGGCAGCATGATATTTTGCAATGACCTCTGCCATTTTTTCATCATATTTTAAGCCCCAGATATCATTTACAAGGTCTGCTCCCGCCTGAAGTGCCGCTTCTGCCACATGGCTTTTATATGTGTCGATCGAAATCGGAATATCAAACTCCTTTTTCAAAGCTTCAATCACCGGAGTCACCCTTGCGATTTCTTCTTCATCTGAAATCTGCACATGTCCCGGACGGGTCGATTCTCCACCCACATCGATCAGATCCGCACCTTCTGCGATCATCTTCTGTGCATGCCTCAGTGCCTGTTCCATTCCGTTGTATTTTCCACCGTCGGAAAAAGAATCCGGTGTCACATTCAGGATTCCCATAATATATGTATTCTTTTCTGTATCAAACTCTCTGTTGCCTATGATCATATGATTATCTCCTTGTTCTTCTCTTCATCCTTCCAGTTGCACTCTTTTTCTGCCGGGCAGGAAAAACAGGTACGGGAACGCTTGTCACTGTCATAAAAAAGTGCAGCGATCGGCTCTGCCCCGTCTTTTTTTTTCCGGTGTTCCCGGACTGCAGCCAGGATCAGGCGTCTTTCTTCCGCAGAAAATGCCAGTCCCTCCGGAAGGGTATCCAAAATCTCTGAAGCTACTTTTTCCCCGGCAATCTCATGCGGAATCCGCTCTTCATACTGAAAGGATTTTCCTATATCATGCAGGATCGCAGCCGCATAGATCACTTCCCTGTCATACCCCAGATTCCGCTCCAGATTCGTGATATAAGCGATCCTCGCCACATCCAGCAGATGAGGCATCTGATGGCGGCAGAAAATCCTGTCCTTTTCAATTTTTTCAATCTGATCGTAATACTTTCTGTAAGTCTTATGCTTTAAAATTGCATTGACACGATCCATTCTGATCCGTTCCATCCCGGTCCTTTCTGTCCTGATCTGCTTCATTCTGCCACCTTTATCGTCCCAGCATACGGAAGAATCGTTCTTCCAGCGACGGATCTGTCTCAAAAACACCTCTCCGTGCCAGCGTCACCGTCTGACTTCCCGGTTTTTTGATTCCCCGCATCGTCATACACATATGCTCCGCCTCGATCATAACCAATGCACCTTTCGGCTGCATATATTCCATCAGTGCATCTGCAATCTGTCCGGTCAGTTGTTCCTGCAACTGAAGTCTTCTTGCGAATACTTCTACCGTTCTTGCCAGCTTGCTCAGTCCCACTACCTTTCCATCCGGAATATACGCAATATGAGCTTTTCCATAAAACGGGAGCAGATGATGTTCGCAGGTAGAATAAAAAGTGATATCCTTTTCGATGACCATTTCCCTGCTTTCTACTGTAAATGTCTTCGACAGATGAATCCCCGCATCTTCTTCCATTCCGCCATAAATCTCTTCATACATCCTTGCGATCCGATCCGGTGTCTCCAGCAGACCTTCCCGGTTCACATCTTCCCCGATTCCTTCCAACAGCAGTCTTACCGCCTGCTCTATCTTTTCATGATCTATCATTTTTCTTCCTTTCCTGTACCTCTCGTCCGGGTTCCGTAACTTTTTTCAACCAGCCGGATCACATCTCCAAGATAAGATAATGAACCACATGCCAGGATCACCGGCTCTCCGTCTGCTGCTGAAGCTTCACTGTCTGCCGTCCTCTGTCCTGCTCTTTCTGCTGCTTTCATCGCTTTTTCCACGGCATCCTCTATTCTTCCTGCCGCCGCTGTCTGCCGACAGTATTTTTTTGCACACTCTGCAAGCTTTTCTGCCGGCAGTGTACGCTCCACATTCGGAAGATCAACTGTATAAACCTGCTGTGCCAGCGGGCAAAGAATCGATACGATCTTTTCATATTCCTTGTCCTTAAATACTCCTAGAATAAGGATCAGCCGTCTTCCCGGAAAATAGCGTTCCATGGACATCCGAAGTTTCTGTGCGGCATCTTCATTATGTGCCCCGTCAACCAGAAAAACCGGATGCTCCATTAAAAACGTAAATCTGCCCGGCCATCTCGTTTCTTCCAGTCCTTTTCTCACCGCCGTCTCCGGTACGGAAATTCCCAGTGCATTCAGCGTACGGATCACTTCCAGTGCCGTTGCAAGATTTGCGATCTGACATTCTCCTGCCAGACTTCCTCTCAGATTCTTATATTCTTTATAAGAAAACCGGATTCCATGATAGTCTTCTTTTTCTACAAGAAACCGGCTCAGATCTGCCTCTCTGTAGCTACAGTCAGATGCCTCTGCCCGCTTCTTCAGAATCTCACTTACAGTTTCTTTCTGCTGTGCCGAAACGACTGCACAGCCATTTTTTATAATTCCGGCCTTCGTCTGTGCAATCTCTTCCAACGTATTGCCGATCACCCCCAGGTGATCTCTGCTGATCGTTGCAAATACAGCACAGACCGTATTTTTCACGATATTGGTCGCATCCAGTTCTCCACCGAGTCCTGTCTCCAATACAACAAAGTCACAGTTCATTTTCCTGAAATACAAAAAAGCTATTGCCGTCTCTGTCTCAAAAACTGTCGGGAGATTCTCCCCCGCAGCTTTCAGCCGGGCAATAGCTTCTTTCACTTTCTCTGTCAGTTCTGCAAACTCTTCTTCCGAGATCCATCTGCCGTTCATCTGAATCCGCTCCAGATAGGAGATTACCGTTGGTGAAACATACCGCCCGATCCTGTATCCTGCTTCACTTAAAATCGTTGAAGTGTATGCAAGCACAGATCCCTTGCCATTCGTTCCTGCAATATGTATGAACTTCAGACTCTCCTGAGGATTCCCCAGTTCACGCAACAGACCTCGAATTGTATCCAAGCCAAGTACACTTCCGTATTTCGACATCTCGTCCAAATATACCCTTGCTTCTTTATAGGTCACTTTCTTTTGTTCCCTTCTGTCTTCCTTTTTCACTCGGTCTTTTCTGACCGAACAGAACCATCATACCACCATTCGCTCTTTCTCACAAGATACATTTCCATATTTCAATCAGCTTTTCCAATGAAAAAGCTGCATTTGCCGGGCTGGTCGACGGAAGAACTGTCGCTTCGATACCGGTTCTGCTCTCCTGATATTTCTTATAATAATTTCCCGAGGCTTTCCCATTACAGAAGATTCTTTCCACCTCTGACTCTTCCAGAATCCGGTTCAGATCTGTCGGTACTACATTTTTAATACTGCTGTCGCTTGAACCGATGATGTCGCAACTGTAGATCGTATCCCACAGGGCAATGTGATTCCGATGCAGAAGTTCCTTCTTTTCTTCGATGGTCTCAGGAATCTTCTCTCCCAGGACCGCTGCCAACATCTTCCAGAACCTGTTCTGCGGATGTCCGTAAAAGAAGTTCTGTTCGCGGGATTTTACGGATGGAAGACTGCCAAGGATCAGAATTTTTGAATCAGCATCATAGAGTGCCGGAAACGGGTGGATCACATGGGTATAATTACTCTCTTTCAATCGTTTCTCCCTGCTCATAAATTCACTTTCGTACTCCCTCTTTATTTTGAAAAAATCGATACAAATCTCACTTTTTTATCCATTCCTTCCCCTATTTTACCAATTACTTTTCCCATTGTAAATGCCGCAAGCACTGTTCCGATTCCAAGTCCTCTGATCTGTCCCAGGCATACAAACGTCAGCAATGCTGTCACGGACAGACAGATCACATCATAACTGATCTTGATCCTTGAGTACGCTGCCTTCGTGATATCTGCCAGTTCCCTCGGGAAAAGATCCGTTGGGATGATCGGCATTTTACAACGGTTGGAAAGGGCAATTCCTGTACTGATCAGCAGGTATCCTGCAAAAAAGTATACAAACCGGAGCGGCAGTGTCACAGGCAGGGTATGAACCCAGGTTTCATGGATATCGATCTCGGTTCCGAATCCTGCCCCTACAATAAAGCTCAGCAGATACTGCGGCACAAATTTCTTTCTGAGGATCATCAGGCTCAAGACCAGAATTGTCTGAAAAATGTCTGTCCAGACTCCCAGTGAAACTTTGGAAAAAACTTCTGAAAATGCATACGGCACACTGGAAATTGCCGAAATCCCCGATCCTGAATACAACATCAGAACAACTCCAAGACTGTTGATCACCAGTACAATTAAAAGTGCCAGCTCTCCTCTGACTACCGGAAGTGCCTCTGTTGCAGTTGCCTTCACACGTTCTGCTTTTCCATCGGTCAGTTTGTTTCTTCCGGAATTTTTTTCTTTTCCTGCCATTCGATCTGTAGTGATCAGTTTATTTGTGGATATCGTCTTATCTGCTGATATCATTTTTATACGCTCCTTTTTATTCGCTTATTTTACCGTCGGTAAATCTATCACATGCTTTTTTATTTTACAAATAATAATCTTCTATAATTCTATAGACATTTTCTATTTTTGGAGTTAAAATTTTAACAGCATTTATTACGAAGAATCATCTGAACGGAGAAGCTTATGAACTTATATCAGCTAAGATATTTTCTTGAACTGGCGGAAAAAAGGCAGTACACCAAAGCCGCACGCCAGTTAAACATCACCCAGCCCAGTCTGAGCTATGCCATTTCCCAGCTTGAAAATGAACTGGGAGTAAAATTATTTGAAAAGGATGGACGCACGATCAGTCTCACCGATTGTGGGAGAGATCTCGCCGGATGTGCTTCTGAATCCCTTGCGATCCTCGATAAAGGGATCGCCAACCTGAAGCGTAAAGCTGCCGGTGCGGGGAAGATCCGTCTTGGATTTCTACGGACACTGGGAACAGATTATATCCCGGATCTTGCCTCCCGTTATCTGAAGCAGAACCCGGACAAGGAAACAACGTTCAGTTTCCATACCGGCTCTACAGGTGCTTTGCTTGAAAGTCTGAATGCCGGAGAATATGATATTGTCTTTTCATCAGAACCGCCTGAAAGCAACGATTTTCATTATACACCGGTTATGAAACAGGATCTCGTCCTGATCGTACCGGACGGACATCCTCTGGCAGACCAGTACCGGATTCCATTGAGTGAAACACTTGCATACCCTTATATTTATTTTGATCAGAGTGCCGGTCTCCGCTATGTGACCGATCTTCTTTTCGAGCAGATCGGTCAAAAACCGGAAATCGTATATGAAACTGACGAGGATCAGGTGATTGCCGGACTTGTTGCACATGGATTCGGGATCGCCCTCGTTCCCTATATGGAGCTTCTGCTCAGACTGAATGTCCGTATCCTGCAGATTTCTTATCCTGAGTGCCAGAGAGATATCTATATGGTTACAAGCCGCAGACATGAACTTTCACCCGCAGCACATCATTTCCGTGAATTTGTCCTTACCGGACTGCTTGACACTCCCCACAGCTAAAGCAGGGGGGATTCTTGCTTCAACCACTACTGCATTGGCTGATACCATTCGGTATCTCAATGTCTTACACAGTGTCCACAAGCCTTTGTCCGACCGGTAATTTGTTATAAATATTTTCTATAATATCATTCAAAACTTTTATTTTCTGTTTTCAGATTTTTTCAGCAGATCTGCTTTCTATCTGTTCCTGCTCTGCACTTGTCACCCTCTACATCTGATAAAGCAGGGCATTGCAGATACATGCCGCGATATTGCTGCCACCTTTTCTTCCCCGTGCAACGATCGACGGAGTCTCTTTCAGGCTCAGGATCAGTTCTTTCGACTGAACTACATTCACAAATCCTACCGGTACTGCAATGATCAGTTCTGGCCGGATCTTCCCCTCTTTTATAAGCTCATACAGACGAACCAGTGCTGTCGGTGCATTTCCGACCGCAAAGATCACATCCCGGCCAAGTGCCGCTGCCTTGTCCATACTTGCTGCCGCCCTGGTCGTACCATTTGCCTTTGCTGCTGCCGCTACATCTTCATCCGACATAAAGCAGTACACTTCACTGCCAAACTCTGCAAGTTTTCTTTTATTGATCCCGGCCTTTCCCATCTGCGTATCTGTCACGATCGGTGTTCCTCTTCGGATTGCATCCATCGCATGCTCTACTGCCCCCTCAGAGAAAACCAGGTTCTCCGCATAATCAAAATCCGCACTGGTATGAATGCAGCGTTTTACGATCAGTTCTGTCCCGGGAACAAGTTTCTTATCTCCCAGTTCTTCCGTAATGATTTCAAAACTGCGTTTCTCAATTTCTGATGGCAGGACTTTTTCAATTTCCGTCAACATTTTCATTTTCCGAATCACCTTTTTCCTTCTTCCCACTTCTTATTGCCTGCGTTAGTAGTCTTTTTTCAGGCATATTCCTGCCTGCGTTTCTTTCTCTACCGGAGTCTTGTTCCGATCCCGCAGACTACACGGTCTACCCGCTGTGCCTGTGCCGCAAGGTCTGTCATAAGCCTTCCATGAGCCTCTCTGTATTTCCGCTCAAATGCATCCACAGGGACTAATCCATATCCGATCTCATCGCTGATCAGAACCAGCCCTTTTCTTCTGTTCATCAGCAGTCCGGTCAGTTCCTCCGTCTCACGCCCATCTTCCATCCACCGACGGACTAACTGCTCAAAATGGACAATCCCGTCAATTTCCGTCAGCTCCTTTTCAAGCTGCTCCGGCTGACATTCTGCTCCATCATACCAGCAGATCTTTGAATATAACGTTTCTGCGTACTGCAATTTCCCCTGGAATGCCCCGCCAATAATCAGATGAACGTTCTTCCTTTCCGGATCCTTTCCGGTTTTTTCATAATTTTTCATAGTATTTTCCTTATGATGATCCACAGCAGATTCCACCAGTCTTCCCGGTATACAGCCGGCATCTTTCTTCCAGATCCATGGAATCCCATAGACAACCTCTGTCACCTGATCTGCCATCCCGGCAAGATTCCGGTTAATCTCACCAAGAACTTTCTTATAGTTTTTCATTTCCACGGAATCAGGAACGGATTCTGAAAAAACCTCATTTGTGACAATGACCAGATTTCTGCTCTGCTCCTTCAACCGCCTGATTCCTTCGATCACAGAGCGGACAGTATCCTTTCCCGCCCCCTGCTCCATATAGAGTTCATTCGCCACCAGATTGGACATACATTCCAGCAGGATCGAACTTTCACTTAGTCTTTCTGCTCCTTCCTGTCCGGAAAATTCCTTTTCTATGCACTCTGACAGACCGGTATACCATTCCAGTGTCCTGAATCCTTTTCCGGCACGCATCCAGCGGTGTTTCTCAATCTTGCGTTCCGTTTCACTTCCATAGGGATACATGGTCGCAATATAGTAAAGCCTGCCTGTCCCCTGCTGCAATCCGCAGATCTTCTGTTCTGCATAGGCAGATTTTCCACTGCCGCTGCCCCCTGTCACGACTTCCATCATAACTCTATCACATCCAGATCTTCCGGCACATACAGATTTCCATGATAAAATTTCCTGCCTTCTGCCAGATACATTTCCTGTCTTTTCAGAATATTTTTATCCTCGGTATGATAAAGGATCAAATTCTCTACATTCAGTCTTTCTCCCAGCTCGCATGCATCCTTCACCGTGGAATGATGCTTTTCGTATGGTTTAAACTGATCTGCCTCACCAAACAGACAGAATGCTTCATGCAGAAGCCACTGACTGTTCTGTGCATACACCTTTTCCGCTTCATTATACGGTTCATCACCGCAGCAGGTCAGCTTTTTCCCCGGTTCAAGTTCCATGGAAAATCCAAACTGCTTCGCTTTTGTGGAATGGATATCAAAAAATGTCACCGGTTTCCCTATGATCTCTCTTTCTTCTCCATCCTCTACCACAACCATATGAAGCCTTTTTCCTAAATTTTTCGTCTCTTTTTCAGACAAAACTTCCCCGGCGATCTTCTCAAGAATTGCGATCACCTCTTCATGTCCGTAGATTGTCGCCTCGCCATCATAAGTTCCCCGGTTCATATTCTGAAGGATCATTCGCATCATCCATATAATTCCCAACAGATGATCGATATGCTTATGGGTAACAAAAATATCCCTCATCTCTTTCCAGTCAAGCCCGGCAGACTTCAACTGATGCAGGATCATACTTCCGCCTCCACCATCAATCATAAAATGGTTTTCCTTATTACTGATGACAAAACACGTATTATAGCACTCCGTGACTGTGGCATTTCCCGTTCCAAGAATCGTTAATTTCATCCGTTCCTCCTGATTTCGTCCTGTTCTCCTGATTTCATTTTATTTTTTCAAACTGCCTGATCCATTTTAAAATGCAAAATCTGCATAATCTTCCGGCAGAAAACGATGATAGATGATATGACAGCCTTCATCTTTAAAGCAGTAAATATAGGAATCTTCCGGATCATCTGCAAAGCTGACTCTGTAGTCAAATTCTCCGTTGTCCATCTCATGGATCTCCACCTTTTCCGAATGGGAACGGAACAGATCAAAGATTTCCTCCATCGTACAGTCATGCTTCTGCAACAGTCCGATCAGCTCTTTGATAAACTCATTTTCTTTCATCTGCTCATGCACATACTCCACTCCCTCTTCCGGGATATGAAAGCAGAACCGCTCTCCCTCATTGGTCACTTCCACCTGTCCCAGTCTCTGCTTTGTATACTCCGGAAACCAGTTCAGCTTTTCCAGCATCCCGGTCACATCTCCCTCTACCTGAAAGAAATGGTTCAGGGAACTGAGCGGATAATAAAGCCGTATCTTTTCCTTTCTGTAGCCAAGCTTTGCCTGCTCCTCCTTTATCACATCCATAATACTCTTCTCAAGTCTTGAAAAATCCATCCTGTTGTCCTCTTGCTATCTTTTTCTGTCTTCTCTTTTACTTCTTTTCGTCTTCTTTTTTCGTTCTCTGTTCTTCTATATTAATTCTGCCAGCGGATCTGTTCCCCCGTGATCAGCGGATATCTGGAAAGTTTTGTTCCGTCAAGTTCCTCCCGGTACAGATCCACAGCAGTGATCTGATGATTCTCATAGGTTGTATAATAGTAGATTCCCTTCGATGCATTACAGCAGGAAGTATACAAGGTAATCTCATACTTTCCGTCTGCCACTTCACAGCAGCCTCTCTGCTGATCCACCGAACCTAAAATATGGAAAAACTGGCTGATGCTTTCCAGTTCTGAATCTCCTGATTTTGCATTCATTTTTGTAAATGCAACTTTCGCAAAACGGGATGCCGATGACAAATCTCCCGGAAGTCCCATTGCTCCCATTCCCCGGCTGTATGCTGTCAGATTCAGTTTCTCTGAAAAATGATTTTCCGGCTGTCTCGGTGACAGATGCATGTAATTATTCAACTGAAACATCTGCTGTTCAAAAGATGGATTGTTCGTCAGCACACCCACCGGATTTTCATGCACTTTCAGCCCGTCCTTCATCGATTCTACCGTGATGGCTTCTTTCTCATCTGCGATGATCCAGTGAAGCTGTGCTGCCGGAAGCTGTTCACTGAACGGTGTCCCGACCAGATTCATCCGGCTTAACAGTTCTCTGACTTCTCTGACCGAAGCACACTGGCTCAGTATCCATGGAATCAATTCATACTGGCAGACATTTTCTTTTCCGTCTTCTGCCTCATCTATCTCCTGATAGACTGCATTTCCGACAAAGTTGAGTCCCGCCATGCCGACACCCTTTTCATTGACTGCATCATAATACAGCGGATAATCTTCTGCCACATAAGCCATTCCTATCAGGGCATAATGGGATTCCATTTCTCCCATATACCGGAACGGGATCTTATAATTTCTCGGAGTCACCGTCACTTCATCTCCATAAGAAAATTCATAATCGAGTGTTCTTCCAAAATAAAAATCCTTCGTCTTATAAGTTGCTGCTGTACACATTCTGCTTTTCACCTCTGCTTTTTTTATTCTGCTCCCCGCCAAGTAGCTTTTCCCGCTTTACTGCACAAAAATATACGACCGATCCACGCAGATGGAAATGCGTCACCTGATAATCCTGGGACAGTCTCAACTGCAAAGAAGTCTGGGTTTCAAAAGGTCCTTTGAACCACCCTTTTTTCATCAGAAACCATTTTACAAAACGGTCCGTCTTCCCGGATCTTCCCTCGATGTAGAAGCATCCGATCAGCCTTCCGTTTTTCTTTAATACGCGGGTCATTTCCGACAGGGCTTCTCTCTTATCTTCCACCGCATTCAGCCGGTCAATACTCAGTACGGCATCAAAACTTTCATTACGAAACGGCAGCTTCGCACAATTTCCCTTCTTTACGGTAACATGATCCAATCCGTCTCTTGCAAAACGCTTTTTTGCCAGGTCAAGCATTTCCTCGTCTTCGTCATAACAGATGATCCTCGCATCTCTCATCCATGAGTATTTCCGGTAAGTAAAAAGTCCTGTTCCTGCCGGTACATCCAGCAGTCTCCCCTTAAAATCCTCCGGAATATACTTCAGCATGGCTTTTACAATCTGCTTTTTACTTACTCCATTCCAGAAAAGCTTTCTATACAGCCTTGTCCATAATTTTTTCCCAAGAAGCACATCCTCATAAAGTTCTGTTCTGTTTTCTGCCTCACTGTGCTGTTCTTTCATTTTTATTCTCCCCTGATCTGTCTCTGTATATATTCTCCCCTCAGATTCCGATTCTCCTTCTGCTTTTCCAGCAGGATCACTTTCTCTCAAATTTCAGTACCCTTGTCTGAAGCGGTGCAAGGACCTCACTGCCTGTTCCATAAATCTCCTGATATTCACCTGTCACCGGAACAACCACTTCTTTGCGGCTGAAATTTTGAATAAACAGATACTCTGCATTTTCCGACTGACGTACATTGACAGATACCCCCTCCGGAACAGCCTCTGCCAGACTTTTTACACCGGCTTCTTCTGCTACGCCTTTAAATAAATCGTCATAAAATGCCTGCTCCATATCTGCCCCTACATAATAGGCATGTCCCTCACCATACGCTTTATGTGTCACAAGCGGTGATCCCGCATAAAAATCGTCTGCATAACGCATCAGGACTTCTGCATCAGAAACTTCCGACAGTTCGCAGAGATTTTTACACTCATAAACTTTCTGCAATCCCAGGCGGTTTCCATGCTCCGGTATTCCATGGTTTGATTCCCAGTCAAATAAAGCATCGATCTCTGTACTGCGGACTCCCGTCACATCCATCAGTCCATAAGGTGTACCTCCAAGGAAACATTTATCCGTCTCATCCACAAGACCTGACCAGTAGGTCAATACCAGAGTTCCTCCCTGTGCCACATACTCTCTGAGACGTTCTTCGTATTTCTCACTGAACAGATACGCCATCGGCACTGCCAGGATCTTATAATCAGAAAGTGCATGCTCCATGGAGATCACGTCCACATCCAGTCCTTCTGCCCGCAAAGCTCTGTACTGCTTCAGAACGCACTCCTGATAATGCATATCCTCGTTTCTTGGTCCCTGTGCATCCTTTAATGCCCAGTCATTCTCACGGTCATATAAAACCGCTGCCCTTGCACACGTCACACTGCCTGTCACTTCCTGAAGCTTTTCAAGTGCCTCTCCCACTTCTGTCACTTCCCTGAAGACACGGGTATCATTTCCACCGTAATGATCGATCACTGCACCATGAAACTTTTCAGATGCTCCCTGGCTCTGACGCAGTTGAAAATACAGGACACTGTCTGAACCATGGGCGATTGCCTGCAGAGACGCTGCCAGAAGCATTCCCGGTTTCTTCAGCTTATTGATCGGCTTCCAGTTCGTTGCAGATGGGCAGGATTCCATCATCAGGAACGGAGCTTTTCTGATACTTCTCATCAGATCATGCTGCATTCCTGCATCTGTTGCCGTCAGCCACTCTTCTTTTTTATGCCATCCCGGATAATTATCCCAGGATATAATATCTACATCTTCCCTGAACTTTTTATAATCCAGTCCGTCATAATCATACATCAGATTCGTCGTCACCGGGATTTCCGTTCCAGTCTCCCTGAGAGCTGCTATTTCCGCCTTCATGAAATCGACTGTCTGTTCCGTCACAAACCTCTTCCAGTCCAGCTTTAATGCGTGAAGCTCATTTTCTCCCAGTGAAGAAGGACTTTCGATCTGAGAAAAGCTCTGATACCGGTGACTCCAGAATGTCGTACACCACCGGCTGTTCAGATTCTCAATCATACCATATTTCTTTTCCAGCCACTCCCGGAACTTCTCCTGACAAAGCGGACAATGACATTCTCCACCAAATTCATTGGAGATATGCCACAGGATCACACCCGGATGCTTTCCGAACTTTTCTCCCAGCCTGCGGTCGATCTCTGCCACTTTTTCTCTGTATACCGGTGAGGTATAACAGTGATTATGTCTTCCACCGAACAGATTTTTCTCCCTCTTTTCATTCACACGCAGTACTTCCGGGTACTTATCAGAAAGCCATTTCGGTCTTGCACCGGACGGTGTGGACAAAATTGTAGAAATTCCCTCTGCGTAAAGTGAATCAATCACTTTTTCGAGCCAGTCAAACTGATAATTTCCCTCTTCCGGCTCCAGCATCGCCCAGGAGAACATTCCTACAGATACCGTATTGATCTTTGCCTTTTTAAAATACTCAATGTCCTTTTCCAATATATCCGGGCGGTCCAGCCACTGCTCCGGGTTGTAGTCTCCGCCATGTAAAAGATGTCCATATTTAATCTGTCTTCCCATATCTGCAACTCCTCCTGTTATTCCATCATTTTGTAAATTGCCTTCATATCCAGACTTTCTCTAAGTATATCGGCCAGTTGATCATATTGCTCTTCTTTATAGCTATTCCAGTCTTTTCCCTCAATCTGCAGGGTACCATAACCTTTCTGCTTCAGTATAGCAGAAACAATTCCTTCTGACACCAGTTTTTCATCAAAAATACCATGCACATAACAGCCATAGACATTTCCGTTCTGCGCCCCATCTTCATGATATCCCTGTGGTTCTCTGTTTCCTTCTTCCCTCATTGAAACCAGCCTGTCTGATTTTGTATCCACTTCTGATCTTCCCATATGGATTTCGTATCCATTAAACCGGATTCCTTGCAGTTCTTTCAAAATACCGCCCATATCCCGGAATTTCCCTTCTACTCTCGTTCTTCTCTTTTCCTGTCCAAATACAGTGCAGACCGGAAGTAACCCCAATCCCTGTACTGTGCCTTTTTCTTCTATTCCGTCCGGATCCTGTATTTCCCTGCCGAGCATCTGATAGCCTCCGCAAATACCGAAAACCGCCCCTCCATTTCCACTGTAGCGAAGAATTTTCGCCTCCAGACCATTCTGACGCATCCACAGCAGATCACTGATCGTATTTTTACTGCCCGGAAGGATAACCAGATCCGGCTGTCCGAAATCTGCCGGAGATGAAATATACCGGACCGAAACTTCTTCGATTGCCTCCAGCGGTGCAAGATCCGTAAAATTTGAGATCCTTGGAAACCGGATCACCGCAATATCCACAAGTCCCGGCTTTTCCTTTTTATGGAATCTTTCCGTCAGGCTGTCTTCCTCGTCGAGATCCAGATAAAAATACGGCACAACACCAAGAACCGGGATATCCGTTCTGTCTTCCAGCATTTTCAGTCCCGGCTCTAAAATGGATACATCTCCCCGGAACTTATTGATCACAGTTCCTGCGATTCTCTTCCGTTCCTTTTCTTCCAACAGCATAACGGTTCCTGCAATCTGGGCAAAGACACCTCCCCGGTCAATATCTCCCACCAGCAGTACAGGTGCATCCACCAGTTCTGCCATTCCCATATTGACGATATCATCCTTTTTCAGGTTGATCTCTGCCGGACTTCCTGCACCTTCGATCACAATCACATCATACTTTTTTTCCAGTTCCCGATATGCCTCTAAAATATAAGGAATATAATCCCGCTTATGACGGTAATATTCTACTGCAGACATCACCCCGATTGGTTTTCCGTTGATGATAACCTGCGAACCTGTATCATTGGTAGGCTTTAACAGGATCGGATTCATACTCACTTCCGGTTCAATCCCTGCTGCTTCTGCCTGCATTACCTGGGCCCGCCCCATCTCAAGACCATTCTGGGTAATAAAAGAATTTAATGCCATATTCTGCGATTTGAAGGGTGCAACTTTGTATCCATCCTGCTTAAATACTCTGCAAAGTCCTGCTGCTATGGCACTTTTTCCCACATTTGACATTGTTCCCTGGATCATAATACATTTCGCCATCTTTTCAGCTCCTCTCGTTCAACACCTGCTTCATACATTCCAGTAACCGGTCATTTTCTTCCGGCAGCCGGACAGCCAGCCTGTACCAGCCATTCCCGAGTCCCCGGTAATTTGCACAGTCCCGGATCAGGATTCCCCGCTTCTTCAACTCTTCAAACCAGTTGATCTCACTGTTAAAAAGAAGAAAGTTCGCCTCCGACGGAATGTACTCTATTCTCAGATTTTCCAGTTCTTTTTCCATTCTTTCCCGCTCTGACTTTACCAGTTGCCGTGTCTGCTCTTCTCTGTGGTCTTCCTTCAATGCTGAGAGTCCCGCAGCCTGTGCCGGAGTTGATACGCTCCACGGCTGACGTACCGTCTCCATCCGTTCCAGCAGTGCTTTATCAGAACTGATCCCGTACCCAAGACGGATTCCCGGAACTGCATAGATTTTTGTAAAAGCCTGCAATACGAACAGATACCTGAACCTGCCGGTCTCCAACTGCATGGATGCCTCTTCCCCTGAAGTCAGGAACTGCACAAAACATTCATCCAGCACCAGTCTGACCCGCTCTTTTTCACACTTTTCAGCTATTTTAATAAGAAACTCCTTTTCCACTGCCTGTCCCGCCGGATTCGACGGAGAGCATAAAAATAAGAAATCCAGTTCTGATGTGATTTTTTCTGTCAGATCCGTTCCCAGACGAAAATTATTTTCTTTTTTTACTTCATGATACAGGATTTCACATCCTACCGTCTTTAAAGCCTGCTCATATTCTGAAAATGCCGGTATCACGATCATTGCTTTTTGAGGTTTTTCTGCCAGTACCAGTGAAAATAAAAGATCTGCTGCTCCATTTCCGATCACAAACTGTTCTGCTGCCAGTCCCTTTTTTTCTGCCAGTGCATTTCTTAATTCCCTGCTCTGGCTGTCGGGATACTCTCCGATCCTCTGCAACGACCGGGCTGCCGCTTCAACAACTGCATCTGCAGGTCCTAATGGATTTACATTAATGGAAAAATCCAGTAAATTTTTATATGTATAAATATCTCCGCCATGTGCGTACTGCATCTCTTACTCCTGCTCTTCTCTCTGCTGCTCCAGTAACCGTTCCAGTTCTTCCCGGTATTCCCCGAACCATTTTACCGGAAGTACTTTCTGATCCGTATTGATCCTCTTTTCCATCCACACCATATTATACCATCTTCCGAACTTATAACCACAGTCATAAAATTCTCCCACAAGCCGATAGCCTGAATGGGCATGAAATTCTACGCTGTTCCTCGTCAGGTATTCATCCAACTACAGCAAACAGATCAGTAATTTGATTCCGCCAAATACAAGCAGCATCAGAACCGTCGTCACATACATCAGCCTTCCTGCTCTTGGAATGTCTTCCGCCTCGATCTTGCGGAGTGGATCTCCGATAAATTCCTTTTTGTGGATCTTGCCAAAATATACCGCATCTCCTGCCAGTTGCACATCCAATGCCCCGGCACAGACCGCTTCTGACTGTGCCGAATTAGGACTCGCATGCTTTCGGCAGTCTCTTCTGTAGATCTTCCACGCATTCTTTCCATTCAGCCCGGTCAGAAAAGACGCCAGTACCATAAACCATGCCGTCAGTCTTGCCGGAATATAATTGAAAAGATCATCCATTTTCGCAGGGATTCTTCCAAAATAAAGATACGTTTCATTTTTATACCCCAACATCGAATCCATCGTGTTCACTGCCTTATATAAAAATCCCAGTGGTGCACCTCCCAGAAGCAGATACAGAAGCGGTGCGGTCACTCCATCGGAAGTATTTTCCGCAACGGTCTCTACAGCCGCCTTCGTCACTCCTTCAAAGCTCAGATTTTCCGTATCTCTTCCGACGATCATCGAAACTGCCTTTCTCGATCCTGGCAGATCTTTTTCTTTTAACCGCTCATAAACCTTTCCGCTTTCGCTGACAAGACATCTGGCTGCAAAAATCTGATAGCACCAGAATGTCTCCAGTATGAATCCTGCTGCCGGACCCCATTTCCGTACGATCCACAAGATCCCTGCCGTCACACTATATACCACTGCAACCGTCAGAATCCATAAGATTCCTCCTGCAGCAATCTGTCTTTTTTCTCCTGTCTTTCTTCGGAGCAGCTTCTCCAGAAACGAGATCCACTTTCCGATCAGCCGTACCGGATGATACAGCCAGACAGGATCACCAAAAATAAAATCCAGTACAAATCCCGCTACACACGCACCCAGCGAAACTAATCCCATAACTTTTCCACCTTCCGCAGCTTTTTATTACCGGTTTTCCACTCTTTTTCGTCAATTATCACCCGATATCCACTACCGTTACCCACCTGCCAGTCATAAAAATTCTTCTTTTCTTCTGCAAGTTGTTCAAATACTGCCATGATCGTGCCTCCATGTACTACAAAAGCTGCCCGCTGTACCTTTTTTTCAATCAGCCATTCGATCTGCTCAATCGCACCTTCCACGCTCCTTCTGCGGAAAACGCTCTGTTCTTCCCCACCCGGAAATGGAATCGTACCATTCGATTTCAGCCATGCAATATACTTCGGTACAGACTTCAGTTCTTCATACGTCTTTCCTTCAAACTGCCCGAAATCACACTCTCTTAACCTCGGCTCGGTCTTTCGTTCCGTTCCTGGAAACATCAATTCTGCTGTCTGAATACAGCGAAGCATCGGACTACAGATCACCCGCTCCACTTCAGAATATTCTGCAGGATTTTTCAAAAAACCTTCTACTGTCTTCTCTGACAATGGTTCGTCCGTACTTCCTATATATTGTCGCTTTTCATTTCCCGGTGTCTGCAAATGTCTGATCCATATAAGTTCCATTTTTTCTCCTTATCTTTTATCCTGCAAGCATAATTCCCGCAAGCATCCCCAACTCACAAAGCTGCAGAAAATATCCTGCAAGATCTCCGGTCGTTCCACCAAAATATTTTCTGCTGAATAAATAATAATAGACATAGATTGCGATTCCCATCGCCAACGCTGCAGTCCCTGCTGCAGGTGAAATTTTCAGCAGAATAAAAGCCGTCAGTACTGCCCACAGCATCATAACCACTCTGACTCTCCGCTTTGCTGCTCCATCCTGAAATGTCCGCAGCAATCCGCTGTTCTTTGCAGCTTTGAAACTGACTACTGCCAGTCCGCTCATAGCTCTGGAAAATGCGAAAATACAACAGGCGACCAGTAATTTCTTCTCGCCTATTTCACTCCATATTCCGACATTTGCCAGGAAATAGCAGCAAAGTCCAATAATGGCAAATGCTCCCGTATGCGGATCTTTTAATATTTCAAGCCGTCTTTCCCGTTCTGCATAAGAACTCATGGCATCCACTGTATCTGCAAAACCGTCAAGATGGATCCCGCCCGTGATCAGCACCGGGATCAGCGTCATAGCCACCGAAAAAAGCAATGGTTTACAATGCAGCCAATGAAGAAGTGCATACCCTGCCGCAAATTCTGCAGCTCCGATCACCACTCCCACAACCGGGAAAAAACACATCGCATATCTCATATTTTTTTCATTCCACTCTGCCTGTGGCATGGGAATTTTTGAATACATTGCAATCGCAATGATCAGTGAATTGAAGATCCACATTTTCTTAACTCCTATTTTAACTCCTGATACTGTTCTACCTGAATCTCTTCAAAGGTACTCATTTTCCGGTATACATCCAGTCCCATTTCCAGAAGCGGAACCGCTGCAACCGCACCGCTTCCCTCTCCCAGTGACAGGTCACACACGATCATGGCAGACATTCCGAGGGCATCCAGCACCCTCTTTCCTCCCGGTTCTTTTGAACAGTGGGATGCAAACAGATATTTCCCCGCAAGTGGTGCCAGCCTGACTGCACAGAGTGCTGCAACTGAGGAAATAAATCCATCAATCAGCACCGGAATCCGATAGATCGCACCACCTAAAAAAAGTCCGCACATTCCGGCAATATCATATCCTCCGACCTTTGCCACTACATCCAGCACGTCACCGGGATCAGGGCGATTTTTTTCCAGTGCCTGCCGGATCACCCGGATTTTTCTTTGCAATCCTTCCGAACTTAATCCTGCTCCTCTGCCTGTTACTTCCTCTGCCCTTTTTCCAAGCAATACGGAAGCGACTGCACTGCTGGTAGTCGTATTTCCGATTCCCATCTCACCGGTTGCCAGCAGATCATACCCCTCTGCTTTTCTCTCGCCGGCGATCTCGATCCCGGTCAGAATGGCTCTGATCGCCTGCTCCCGCGTCATCGCCGGACCGTGAGCCATATTTTCTGTCCCGTAACTGATCTTTTTGGAGGGATCGGTCAGAGAAGCAACATCGACCGCCATTCCTATATCGACCGGCAGGACATCCACACCGGCTTTTTCTGCCATAATACACACACTCGTTGCACCTTTTGTGAAGTTATCCGCAACAATCGCAGTCACTTCCTGCCCCGTCTGCGTCACACCTTCTGCCACCACTCCGTTATCCGCACAGAAGATCACTAGACCCTTTTTCTTCATTATAAAATCCGCATCTTCCCGGATACCCGCCATTCGGATCACTGCCTCTTCCAGCTTTCCCAGACTGTGCAGTGGCTTTGCAACCGTCTTCCAGCGTTCTTCCGCCTGCCTCATACTTTCCACATCCAGTGGCTTTATTTCTTCTAATTTTTGATTTAAAATTTTTTCCAGCATATTTTTCTTTTTTCAGCAAATACTATCTCTGATTTTAAGTAACTTTCTCCCGGAGAACTCTCCTTCCTGGGATTCCTCCGCTATTCTACCATAAAATAAACAATTGCGATATACTTAAAATCAAGGTTTCTTTTTCACAGGACTCCTTACTTTTTTGAAAAATTTTAGAATTTGTTTCTACTTTTTTCATTCTCTTTGTTAAAAATTTTACAGGATTCTTGTTGATTTTATCCCTATAATATGTATAATTAGAAAAGGATATTGTAACATCTGCATTTGCAGAAAGGTTCTATATTACTATAAAGAAAGAGGTACATGTAAGATGGCAAAAATTGATTTAAGTAAGTATGGCATTACCGGAACTACAGAGGTTGTATACAATCCTTCTTATGAGATGTTATTTGAAGAAGAGACGAAACCTGAGCTGGAAGGCTACGAAAAAGGTCAGGAAAGTGAACTTGGTGCAGTGAACGTAATGACAGGTGTATACACTGGTCGTTCCCCTAAAGATAAATTTATCGTTATGGATGAGAACTCCAAAGATACAGTTTGGTGGACATCTGACGAATATAAAAATGACAATCACCCGGCTACTCAGGAAGCATGGGCTGCTGTAAAAGATCTTGCAATTAAAGAGCTCTCCAATAAGAGACTTTTCGTTGTAGATGCATTCTGCGGAGCTAATAAAGATACTCGTATGGCAATCCGTTTTATCGTTGAAGTTGCATGGCAGGCACACTTCGTAACAAATATGTTCATCAAGCCTACAGCAGAAGAGCTTGAGAACTTCGAGCCAGATTTCGTTGTTTACAATGCTTCCAAGGCAAAGGTTGAGAACTACAAAGAACTCGGACTTAACTCTGAGACAGCCGTAATGTTCAACATCACAAGCAAAGAGCAGGTTATCGTAAATACATGGTACGGCGGAGAAATGAAGAAAGGTATGTTCTCCATGATGAACTACTTCCTTCCACTGAAGGGAATGGCTTCCATGCACTGCTCAGCTAATACAGACCTGAACGGTGAAAATACAGCAATCTTCTTTGGTCTGTCAGGAACAGGTAAGACTACACTTTCCACAGATCCTAAGAGACTCCTCATCGGTGATGACGAGCATGGCTGGGATGACAACGGAGTATTCAACTTTGAAGGTGGATGCTATGCTAAGGTTATCAACCTTGACAAAGAATCTGAGCCGGATATCTACAATGCAATCGTTCGTGACGCTCTTCTTGAGAATGTTACACTGGATGAGAACGGAAAGATTGATTTCGCTGACAAGAGCGTAACAGAGAATACTCGTGTATCTTACCCGATCAACCATATTAAGAATATCGTTCGTCCGATTTCTTCTGCACCGGCAGCTAAGAACGTGATCTTCCTGTCAGCAGACGCATTCGGAGTACTTCCTCCGGTATCTATCCTGACAGCAGATCAGACTCAGTACTACTTCCTGTCTGGATTTACAGCAAAACTTGCCGGAACAGAGCGTGGAATCACAGAGCCTACACCAACATTCTCAGCTTGCTTCGGACAGGCATTCCTTGAGCTGCATCCTACAAAATATGCAGAAGAGCTTGTTAAGAAGATGGAGAAGAGCGGAGCTAAGGCTTACCTTGTAAATACAGGATGGAACGGAACAGGAAAGCGTATCTCCATTAAAGATACTCGTGGAATCATCGACGCAATCCTGAACGGAGCTATCAACAATGCTCCTACAAAGACAATCCCATACTTCAACTTTGAAGTACCTACAGAGCTTGAGGGTGTTGATACAGGAATCCTTGATCCTCGCGACACATACGCTGACGCTTCTGAGTGGGATGTTAAGGCAAAAGATCTTGCTGAGAGATTTATCAAGAACTTCGCTAAATACGAAGGAAATGAAGCTGGTAAAGCACTTGTTGCTGCTGGTCCTCAGTTATAAGAATCTGGCAATAGCCTGAAATGATTCTGATCTTCTATTTTATGGATGAATAGAATATAATACGCGTAAAAGCTATGGAAATGAAAATGAGATAACCTCTCAAAATTTCATTTTCCATAGCTTTTTTAGTTTCGCTAATCAAAAGGTATTGACTTTTCCATGTAAGATGATATCATAATGATATCAAATAAATTCTTTTTATATTAAGGAGGGGTTTTTATGGAAGAAAAAATCTTAACAACCAAAAAAAATGGTATGGCAGTCCTGCTGCTTACCTCTCTGCTTTATCTTGCAGCGGTTGCAGTCTGTGTCCTGTCATCTGTCTCTATGAGCAATGACATCACACCACTCAATATAACCGGACTGGTTCTCAGCATTATCTGGTTAGCTCTTGGATGGATTCCTTTTGCCGGACTGAAAGTATTAAAGCCACAGGAAGCACTTGTCCTCACTCTTTTTGGAAAGTATATCGGCTCTCTGAAAGATTCAGGATTTTATTTTGTAAATCCATTCTCTATCGGAGTCAATCCTGCTGCAAAGACAAAATTAAGCCAGAGCGGTGATGTAGACAATCACTCTAAAAAAGATACTTCTATCGCAAGCCTCTTAGGCAGCAATAGTCTTTCCCTTTCAGATGAATCTTCTAATAAGAAAATTTCTTTGAAGATCATGACTCTGAATAATTCACGACAGAAGATCAACGACTGCCTTGGTAATCCAATCGAGATCGGAATTGCTGTTACGTGGCGTGTTGTGGATACTGCAAAAGCAGTATTCAATGTAGATAATTATAAGGAATATCTTTCTCTCCAGTGCGACGGTGCTTTACGCAATATCGTACGGATCTATCCTTATGACACAGCCCCTGATATCGATACAACCGGAGACGGGAAGGCAGACGAAGGAAGCCTTCGCGGCTCCAGCGAGATCGTAGCGGCAAGAATCCGTGATGAGATTCAGAAAAAAGTAGCCGATGCAGGACTTGAGATTATTGAAGCCCGCATCACTTACCTTGCTTATGCCCCGGAAATCGCTGCCGTAATGCTTCAGCGTCAACAGGCATCTGCGATCATTGATGCAAGAAAGATGATCGTTGACGGTGCTGTCGGAATGGTTGAAATGGCTTTAGACCAGTTAAATGAAAAGGGTGTAGTAGAACTGGATGAAGAACGAAAAGCTGCAATGGTATCCAATCTGCTCGTTGTTCTCTGCGGCAACCACGACACCCAGCCGATCATTAATTCAGGAAGTCTTTATTAATTTTTATGGCTGAAAAGGATAATAAGAAAAAGCAGATTCCGCTTCGGCTCTCTGCCCAGCTTTATAATGCCATTGCAGCCTGGGCGGAAGATGATTTTCGTTCCGTCAATGGACAGATTGAATATCTGTTGACCGAATGTGTCCGCCAGCGGAAAAAGAATGGGAAATATGTATCCGAACACTTAGATGAACCGATAGAACTGGATATCAAATAATCGGCTTAAATCCAGCCGATTATGAATCTAACTGATTATAAGCACTCCCGGATGTCTGACAACATCCGGGAGTGCTTATAATTTCTCTTATTTACAGACTTTTCTTCATCGTCTCTTTCTTCCAATTACTCTTTTTTCTTCTGTACATCCACCAAAAAAACTCTCCAGTTCCATCGGTTCTACCGGCTCAAATTTCAGTCTGGATGTATTAACCGCTTTCTCCCCTTTACTGACTGCCAGTGTAATATGAGGAATTTTTATCTGTTCTGACATTTTCTGCAACACCGGATCTTCACATTCCAATTTTACCTTAAGTCCTTCATTTCTCCCATCATTTCCATATCCGGTAATCCATACCCTGACCGCTGTTCCGAAAAGAGACTCCTCTACCTTGTCCGGCTTATAGGAAAACGTAATATGCGGGATTTCAATCTGCTGTTCCAAAGGATTTTTTCTATATTTTTTTACTTTTTTATAAAAATCTTCTGTAGCAAAAAAGCATCCGATATAATGATATTTCTCCCACATAAAAAACTCTCCTTTACCTCTCTTTTCTCTTATTCTTTCAGTTTTTCTTTTTTTGAAACGAATAAACTTTTCATAACTCCGGCCGCAGTCAGAAAAATAAGCAATATGCAGACTCCCTGGACACCATGTACTACTACCGGACCAAACTTCAATGTTCCTCCTAAAAAGGAAGCTGAAAAATCAAAGCTGTCAATCAGAGCCGAAAAGACACTCAGGATCGAAAGAAATAACAAAGATCGATTCAGCTTTGCCTCTCTGCTTTTCTGTTCTTCCTCCGTTTCTCTTTTTCTTTCCTCGGTCAATGCACGTATTGGCTCATTGACATCTTCATACATATCTTTTAATGCAAATACATCTGTCATCCTGTCATACAGTCTTTGATACTGTGCTACTTCTGTCACACACGAAAACACAAAATCTGCCTCAAATTCATAAAGCCTTCTTCTATATTCTTCCAGAGTTTCCAGGGTATTATACCTTCCCACTCCAATTTCTGTCAGAAACATATACAGTACATACTTTTGATGCAGCAGTAAAATATACATATACAGATATTGATCATTAAAATTCCTGTAAAATGTCGTTCTGATGAATGGTCCTCTCCCCATTTCAGGACAGGTAATACAGACTGCCGCCTCCTGGGATACTCCCCAGATCATATCGTGCGAAGACTGATATATTTCTTTTTTCTCTCGCTCCTGATCTTCTGTATATAAGAACCCCTCGCTATAGCAATACCTTAGAAAAAAGAGGTCTTCTCGATAATCTTCTTTTTTCTCCATTTCAAGATAACTCAGAACATTTGCCCGCTCAGTGGATGGATTCGCATAATAAAAATAATCAAATGTACCGATTTCTTCTACTTCCCGCATCAGCTTTTCTGCGATTTTCAAAAATGTAATCTCATTGGGATTCTGATCAGAAAAAATCTTCTCTCTTCCGACCTTTTTCAGATAATACTCTGCCGAAGCAATATAGTTGGGATCATTTTTCTCAAACTGTACCTGAAATACCATAATACATACAGAAGTACTGAAACAATAGAGCTGGATTCCGATTAATTGAAACCTGAAGCTGATCTCTGTCCCCTGAAACGGGTGCTTTTTGGTCGAAAACCAGTCTTTCAATCCTGAAAAATCTTCTCTTTTTCTGCCATTCCATTCATAATGAAAGCACAGACACTGCTCCGGTTTGCGGCTGTCCAGCTTATCTGCAACATACTTCATCATATAAATGATCTCATCATGCACCAGATCCCATGAATCACTTTCATCCAGCATCCGGGTCAAATCTTTAAACCGTTCGTATTTTTCATACTTAAACGGAACAAAAAAATAACTGGTATTTTTCATATATTCCATATTTTTTCCATTCCTCTGCTTTTCACTTTTGTCTACTCTTTTTTTACTTTACCTGCACTTTAGAAAATTTTCGATCCATGCCCGGTTCGATGGATAATATAAATGAGGATATCCCGCAAAAAGACCCGGTTCTGCATGAATACAGCTCCAGCTTCTTTTTCCATCCGGTTTCACAGCCATACAGTCTTCTCCATTTTCTGTGCTGTCCCAGTAATGAAATTCATGTCCACGCAGGCTTGTTCCCTCCGGCAGCCACTCCTTTTTACAGGTTTCACTCATCGGAATCACATTAACATAACCGAATCTGACAAGCTTTCCTGTAGGATATGAAATTCCCCTGATCCGACCAACCATTGACCATTCTTTGCCTTCCCGATCTCTTATTTTTTCGTGAAGATACATAAATCCTCCACATTCTGCCAGGCAGGGAATCTGTTTCTCCAATGCCGCTCTTACTGACATCAACATACTTCTATTTTCCGATAACTGCTGTGCATACAACTCGGGATACCCACCTCCAAAGATCATTCCCTCTATTCCATCTGGAAGCTGCTTATCCCGCAACGGACTAAAACAGATCAGCTCACACCCCATCGACTCCAGGATTTCCAGATTTTCTTTATAATAAAAGCAGAACGCTTCATCTCTTGCAACTGCAATCCGCTTTTTTCTCTTCTCTCCACTTTCAGCCTTATCAGCAGAAAAGGATGATTTTAGAAAACAGGCATCCCTCTGCTGCCACTTCAGATCTTCCTGCTGCCATTTCAGTTCTTCTGCTCTTTCTGCAATCTCTCTGATTCCTTCCAGATCCAACGTCTCGTTTGCAATCTCTCCTGCCTGTTGCATCTGTAATTTCAATCCCTGTAATTCCTGCGGTGTCACCAGCCCCAAATGCCTGCTCTCAAGCACGAATGGATCTGCCTTCGGCAAATACCCCACAATTTTGATCTCACTGTGGTTCATCCTCTGTAAAGTCTGTTCCAGCATCTGCTTCAGTCTTGGATAGAGCATACCGGATATCTGATTTAAAATGACTCCGCAAATCCTGCTTTCCGGTACATATTCCGTCATTCCTTTCAGTACTGCCGCCAGCGTCATTGCCGCTCCACGTGCATTCACAACTAAAATAACCGGAAACTTCAGCACAGAAGCAATCTCATAAGAACTTCCCCTGACTGTATCCAGACCCATTCCATCATAATATCCCATAACGCCTTCCGCTATCACAAGGTCTGCTCCCTCCGTATGCCGGATAAAATTCTTTGTCAGTTCTTCTGCATCTGAAAAGAACAGATCCAGATTTTCAGAATCGACTCCCAGCACCTCCCTGTGGAACATTGGATCAATATAATCCGGTCCGCATTTACAGCTCCTTATATTCAGTCCCTGCTGCACATAAGCAGACATCATACCGCAGGCCGCTGCCGTCTTTCCACTGTTACTTGACACTGCTGCCAGTAAGATCCTCGGTATTTTTTTCATGTTTCTGTCGCTCTCCTTTCAGACCGGATAATATAAACCGGATTCTGACCTGTCATCATATGATAATCTCCGAGGATTCTGGAACGTGCTGCAGACAACTGAGTCACCTGAATTTCTTTTAAAAGACCATCTTTTGAAAGTTCCATCACCTCTCCAAGTGTTTCCAGTGAAATTGCATTCAATACAATCTTCACTTCCGGATTTGCAGCCGTCACCTTCTCTATGATCTGACGCAGATTTCCTGAACTTCCTCCTATAAATACATGCGTTGGCATTTCCAGGCCTTCCAGTACCTCAGGTGCATTTCCCTCAATAATCCTGATTCCATCCACACGGAATTTTTTTCTGTTCTGCCGGATCAGTTCCACTCCTTCCGGATTCTTTTCAATCGCATAGACTTTTATTTTTTCTCCTGACAATGCTATTTCCACTGAAACTGATCCGGTTCCCGCCCCTATATCATAGACAACAGCATCTTCTGTCAGTTCCATTTGTGCAACACTCACTGCCCGGATTTCTGCTTTCGTCATCGGTACTTTTCCACGTAGAAACTCTTCGTCCTTTCTATGCGGTCCTGTCGCCTTAGATGGAACTGGATTTTCAACCATCACTGCTGTTAATCCCTCAAAATCCTCCTCCTGAAAATCAGAAAGTACACCAGATCTTACGCATTCATCTGCATAAGAAAGATTTGTTCCGATATGGATCTTTACTTCATTCATCTCATACTCAAGCATTCTTTTATAAAACACTTTTCCGGCATCCGTTCCTCCAAGCAGAAGAAAGGTTTTTTCTCTTTTATCAATCGTCTGTATAAAATTTTCATTTTTTCCGTGAAGACTGATGATTGCTGCATCCTCCCATGCAATCCCGATTTTTGCACTCAGATATACAATCGAAGAAATTCCCGGGACCAGTATTACCTCATCTGCAAAACCTTCCAGTACCTTTTCCAGCTTTTTTGCTCCACTGAAAAATCCAATATCCCCTGAAAGAAGAATCCCGATTTTCCAATCTTCCTTTTCCGCTTTTATAATCTCTGCAATCTGCTCTGGACGGTATTCCACCATCATCTTTTTCTTCTCCTGCATCTCACCAGGAAGAATCCGCTTTGCACATTCCAGCATCCGCTTTGCACCGATCAGGCAGTCTGCCTGATCAATCACTTCTTTTGCCCGGGCAGTCAACATTTCCGGCATTCCCATTCCAATTCCTGTCAAAAATATCTTTCTTCTTTTTTCTCCGCTGTTCTCTCTGTTCTTATCTACTCTCATGCCTCGCTCTTCCCTGTGCTTTTTTCATTCCTTTTTGCTCATGATCTTTTTCTCATGCCTTTTCTTTTTTCATCTCTCTATATCCACGGGGAGTTACCATTTTTCCATTTAACTCCATCGTCTTTTCAGTTCCGATATAAACTGTAGTAAACATATCAACTGCCGTTTCCCTTAATATTTCCAACGGCAATATCTGATAAGTCTCCCCTTCTCTTCCGATATTTTTCACAAACCCACAAATTGTATCAGGGCGACGGTATTTCAGAAAAATATCACATGCTTTTTGCAGATAGTCTGCTCTTTTTTTACTGGATGGATTATAAAGACAGATCACAAATCCTGCTTTTGCCGCAGCCTCTAGACGTTCTTCAATCTGTTCCCACGGTGTCAGCAGATCGCTCAGACTGATCACCGCAAAATCATGCATCAGCGGTGCTCCCAATACTGCTGCTCCTCCGGTAGCCGCTGTAATTCCCGGAATAATCTCAATTTTTATCTCAGGATACTCTCTTCCCACTTCATAAATCAGCCCTGCCATTCCATACACTCCGGCATCTCCACTGCACACCATTGCAACATCCTGCCCTTTCACAGCTTCTTCAAATGCCATCTGACAGCGTTTCACTTCCTGCTTCATAGGTGTACTCAGGAACTTCTTTTCCGGGTACTGCTCTCTGACCAGATCAATATATACCGTATATCCAAGGATCACAGGACACGCCTCCAGTATCTTCTCCGCTCTGACCGTCATCTGTTCTCCTGCTCCCGGTCCAAGACCAACCACATAAACTGTACTCATACTTCTTTTCCTTTCCTGAATTCCGTCGTAAATGCCGGATCATACAATTTTGATCTTTCATATTCTGTGTTCAGTACATTTCCAACCACGATCAGTGCAGTCTTGGTGACCTTTTCCCTCTCTGCAGTTTCTGCCAGTGTTCCAACTGTACAGTGCATTACTTTTTCTTCCGGCCAGGTCGCTTTATACACGATCGCCGCCGGAGTTTCTTCCTGATATCCGCCTGCAACCAGTTCTTCTGACAGCTTCTCTAACATACCGGTACTTAAGAATAATACCATGGTCGCCTGATGTGCTGCGAAACTGCGGATTGATTCTTTTTCCGGTACAGGTGTTCTTCCTGCCATCCTTGTAATAACCACTGACTGGGAAATACCGGGCAGAGTGTATTCTGCTTTCAATGCTGCTGCCGCCCCACAAAAAGAACTGACTCCCGGACAGTCTTCAAATGGAATCTTCCGTCTGTCCAGTTCATCCATCTGTTCTTTGATTGCACCATACAGACAGGGATCTCCCGTATGCAGACGAACGACCTTTTTCCCCGAACTCTCTCCTTTGATCATGACCTCCATTACTTCTTCCAGTGTCATCTCTGCACTGTTATAAATCTCACACTCTTCTCTGCACATCTTCAGCAATGCCGGATTCACAAGTGAACCTGCATAGATCACAACGTCCGCTTCTTTCAGTTTATTCTGCCCCCTTACAGTAATCAGATCTTCTGCTCCCGGTCCCGCTCCGACAAATGTAATCATTCTTTTTCCTCCTTCATAATCAGCAATGTATAATAGCCGGCTTCTTCAGGGATACACTCCGCCCCCTGATAAACCGCTTCATTCTCCATTCCACAATTTTCTATCATAATGACCTTTTCTGACCGTCCCTGTAATCTTCTTTTTAATTCAGGCAATTTTCTTCCTGCTTTCATTAATATCTTCGTCCCTGAAAGTTCCAGAGCTTTCCCAATCTCATAAGAAGCCGGAATAATATGAATCTGTTCCTCTTTCTCTGCCAGTGAATCATTGATTCTCGATGCAGCCGCACAAAAAGAGGAAATTCCGGGAACCATTTCCGCTTCATAACCCATTTTCAAAATCCGTTTATGAAGATACATATAAGTTGAATAAACGGAAGGATCACCAAGCGTAAGAAAAACCAGCTTCTTACCCTCTTTCAGCAATTCGCAGACCTTATCTGCATCCATATCATGAATTTTTTTCAGCCGGTCTTTTTCTTTTATCATCGGCACAGGTAAATACATTTTTAATTTTTTTTCTACCTGGGGAACTGCCTTTTTTACAATCTGATAAGCGACACATCTATTTTGATAATTGTTCAGTCCGTCCTCTTCTCTTTCATTCTCTCCTGAAAATACCGGTACTTCCAGGCCTCTGTCTGACACCGGAAGAACAACTACATCACTTTCCCTGATCTTCCGGACCGCTTTCAATGTCAGAAGTTCCGGGTCTCCCGGACCGACCCCTACACCTGTCAATCTCCCTTTCGTCATTTCTGCTTCCTTTCATTTTGAATCCGCTCCAGTAATTGTTCTGCATTCGGAGTTTTTCCCAGGATTCCATCCTCATTTGAGAACATGATTGCACCGATCTCAAATTCTCCCCCGGCTCTTCCCGATAAATAGAAATCAATCCGATCCATCACGCTTGCCATAACCGGTTCTAATATTCCAAGCTGCCGGATGATTTTCAGGGCTTCTGTCGTATTCAGGCATTGCATGATCCTGCATACACTTTCCCGATCTGCTCCCTGCATGGCTGCATGAACTGCCAGCACTTCCATCCGGCAGTCCGCCTGCCGTGAATGTGTATTCATTACACCTGCCGCCAGCTTGACCCATTTTCCTACATGACCAATAAGAAGGATTCCCTTCATACCAAGCAGTCTTGCATCTTCAATAGCCTCTCCCACATAATTACTGCACTTTACGGTAAGCTCTGCATCCAGTTCTAACTGCTCTGTTAGAAAATCCATTCCATAATTTCCCGGAACAATATAACACCTCTCATACCCACTGCTCCGAATCATTTTCATTTCCAGATAAATTGTATCTGTCAGTGCCTTTTCACTCATAGGCTCTACGATCCCACTTGTTCCAAGAACCGAAATCCCGCCTCTGATACCAAGTCTCGGATTGAACGTCTTTTTCGCTGCATCTACTCCCTCCGGAATAGAAATTTCAACAGAAAGTTCTCCCTGATATCCCTTTTGCAGACAAATTTCCTGAACTGCATCAAAAATCATTTTTCTCGGAATCTGGTTAATTGCTGCCTGTCCTACTTTCTGCTCCAGTCCTGGATGCGTGATCCGTCCAACGCCAACTCCTCCTTCCAGGCTCAGATTTCCTTCATAAAATGCAGTATCTGTTGTCTGCCGTTCCTTTTTTACTCTTGCAAAAACCAGTAATCCATTGGTCACATCCGGATCATCTCCGCTATATTTCCTTATGGCACACTCCACGAATTTTTCTGTCTGCCGAATTTTCTCTACATCCAGATAAAGTTCTATTCCCTTTGGAGTCATCAGCTTTACCTGCTGGATTGTCTCTCCTGAAAGCAGCATATAAGTTGCCGCCTTTGCTGCTGCAGCAGCACAACTTCCTGTTGTAAATCCCATTCTCAGTCCGGATTTTGTCCTTCCAATCTCATACACCACTTTCTCACCGCCTTTTCAATCTTTCAGTACCTTCTCAGTATTTCATAATGCTTTTTCAGTATTCAATCCCTTTCCTTGCATAGATTCCTCGGTCAAACGGATGCTTTCTTTTTTTGATCTCCGATACATAATCTGCCAGTTCAATCAGCCGCTCGTCCGGATTTCTCCCGGTTAATACAATTTCCATCCTTTCCGGTTTTTCTTTCAGAAAGGTAATCGCATCCTCATTTGGAATCAACCCATAATTGTATGCTGCCATAAATTCGTCCATAACAAGTACATCATATTCTTCTTTCCTTGCCTTAACCAAAATTTCTTTCCAAAGGCGAAAATACATCTCGGACATTTCTTTCTTTCCCTGTTCTGAAAGAGTTTTATAAAAGCCAAATGATTTCTTGAGATGAATCACTTCAATCCTGCTGATCTGATCCAGAATTTTCAATTCTCCCGAATCTTCCGTCTTTAAAAATCGCGTAAACAGAACCTTCATTCCATTCCCCGCTGCCCGCACTGCCAATCCGATCGCCGCTGAAGTTTTCCCTTTTCCATCGCCACAATAAATATGAATCAATCCCTTTTCCATCCACTTTTTACTCCTGTTCTTTCTTTCCAAAGTTACTTTCTATAAAATGGCAGACTTCCTGAACACTCCTTCCTCTCTCCTGTGGTCTCCCGATCACGATCAGTACAGCTCCTGCCTTTTTTGCTGCTTTCAGCTTTTCCTCAAATCCACCGGCTTTTCCGGATTCCTTCGTGACAAAATATCTTGCACGGGTCTGATGAAGCAATGCAAGATTCATTTCTTCCGAAAACGGTCCCTGCATAGCAATCAGATGCTTACCTTCAAACCCCAGCCTCACGCTTTCTTCCATCGCTGCTTTTGTCGATAACACCCTCGCAAAGCATCTTTCCTGATAATTTCCGATCTTTGTATATTCTTTCAATTCTTTGCTCCCGGTCGTAATCAGAATCTTTCCTTCTGTCGTACTTAAAAACTTGGCTGCCTCTCTGACAGATTCAAAAACTCTCACCTGCTCCTGACCTGCCAGATCTTCACTGGAAGTTTCCATCTCCCGCAGGCACCTGATATAGCCGGTCTGCGTCTCTTTGCAGGCATTCACGATATTTTCCGTGACAATTTTTGCAAATGGATGGGTCGCATCAACAACACAATCAATTTTTTTCTCTGTCAGGAATGTCTTTATTTCCTCCTCATTCATCCGCCCTGCAAGGATTATAATATCCGAGAGCTGCTCCTCCTGTAGAAGACTCTTTCCATATTCCGTGGCAGTACTTACATAGCATGCAATTCTTTTTTTCGATAAATATTCAGCCAGCATCCGCCCTTCTGTCGTTCCTGCAAAAAGTAATAATTTCCGTTCTTTTTCTCTCATTTTCCTTTTTCTTTCCTCCTTCAGAAACGGATTCTGACTGGTTCTTCCACCAGTGCAACTGTCATTTTTTCTTTTCTGCATTTTGGACAGATCAGTTTTCCATCTGGTACATAAGTTCTCACCGCACGTTCGCATACATTATCCACTCCCGTTACCTTTTTCACAAAATCCGATGAATCTGATACACTTCTAATTTTCATCAACTCATCTGCATTATAAGTTACAAAAGGAATTTTATATTTTTCTGACAGTTGCAAAAGTCCGGCTTCTTCCTTTTTCAGATCAATACTGGCAAGTCCACAGAGCTGCTCCATCTCTAATCCATATTCCTTCAATACTTCCTTAAGCCCCTGTTCCAGCACTTCCTCGGATACGCCTTTTCTGCATCCAATCCCGGCTGCAATATTACGGGTTCTCAGCAAAAGGAACCCCTCTTTTTCTGCATCCAGATTTTTCATTTTCCCCGACTCTTCCACTTTCTCCGTTCTCTTCTCTCTGAAACTTTCCAGCTTCACCTTATACGGATATGGTTCCCATACTTCCCGGGATCTACAGATAATAAGCTCCTTTGGAATTTTTCCTTCTATTATAATATCCTGATCCTCGATCAGACATGCTATTTTTTCTCCTTCAAGTACTGCTGCTGAAATTTCTTTTGCTTTCTTCCGATCCTTAAACAACAGATGATATTTTCTGGCAAAAACATCTACTGCAAATTTCTGCTGCACATCAGTCGCTGTCGTATGAACGACTTCTGCCTCTATCCACATACCGATCTGCTCTGCAAGTTCAACTGCACCGCCTATATGACCGGACAAGATCGGAATTACATACTTTCCCTTTTCATCCATGACAAGTACCGGTGAATCTGTAAACTTATCCTTTACAAAAGGTGCGATCCAACGGACAGCTATGCCAGCCGCCCCGATAAAAATAAATCCGCTCTTTCCCCAATTTTCTCTGATAAACTCCTGGCTTTTCTGTGGAAGTGGCAGGATTTCATTTTCTGCATACCTTTCCACTGAATAGCTTTCCACCGGAATCTCATTTCTTTTACAAAATTGGTTCAGTTTCCTGTTTAACTGCGTGCCTTCTCCTGTAAAACTAAAAATTATCATCTTGTCCATTTTAGCTGCTTTCTCTGAACTTTCTTCTATTCGACCTTGCTACTTTAATATTTTAGCATGAGAGAAATAAGTTGTAAATTTGTATTTGTTGGGGTGATACGCTTGTAAACGGGAGTTTGACAGTTGAATATTAGAAAAATACCTTGCAGGCCTTATAAAACCTGCTTTTTTTATGTCAAATTTTCC